>CEOF01031913.1_pt1 | contig 93790 bp, 89 predicted proteins | sample 361311 | NCBI WGS metagenome assembly CEOF01 (sample SAMEA2619667, study PRJEB7988) | marine metagenome | biome: marine biome (ENVO:00000447); feature: surface water layer (ENVO:00002042); material: "saline water (ENVO:00002010), including plankton (ENVO:xxxxxxxx)" | depth 5 m
GTCTATTTCAAAAGGATTATATGGATCAGTTACATCAACTAAAGCTGCACCATTTTGCAAGCCAATTACTGCAAATTCTCTATTATCCTGATAAAAACCTGTTATATCGGAACAATTTTGATTAAATGGTAGATGTGATAATAATTGCATATTGTATCCATTTGAAAAACAAAATGAAAAATATAATAATATGTAGAAGTATTTACTCATTCTTTAGAGATAATTTATTAAATAATACTTTTCTAATGTGTTAAAATCTGTAACAAAAAATTAAAAATGTGATATTAATCAAAAAAAAAATCAAAATAAATATTTATTTTTAAACCGTAAGTATAAGATACTTATTTTATATCTTACCTAAAAAGTCTCAAATTGGCCTTGATGACGGTAAATAAACCCCTGCAATTAGTGGGGGTTTATTTTTTAAAAAAATACCATATTATTAAACTATAATAATTATTAATTTACTTATCATTTTTAATTATTAATTGGAGAAATAATGCACAGAAAAAAAATAACCCTAGTTGGTGGCGGGCAAATTGGAGGAAATTTAGCTCTACTGGCAGCTCAAAAAGAACTTGGTGATATAGTTATTTATGATATACCTAATGCAGAAGGAATGATAAAAGGTAAAGCTTTAGATATTTCTCAATTAACTCCTATGGATGGATATGATGCAAGTATAATAGGATCTTCGAACCCTAAAGACATGAAAGATTCTGATGTGGTAATTATAACTGCGGGTGTTCCAAGAAAACCTGGTATGAACAGAGAAGATTTACTTGGTATAAATATTAAAATTATTACTGATGTTGCAAATAATGTTAAAAAATATGCACCAAATGCATTTGTTATAGTTTTATCAAATCCTCTAGACGCTATAGTATATTCTTTTTATAAAGTATCTGGATTTAGTAAAAATAAAGTTATTGGTATGGCAGGAGTTTTAGATAGTACAAGATTTAAAACTTTCTTAGCAATGGAAACTGGCTATTCAGTTCAAGATGTAAATTGTATGGTATTAGGAGGTCATGGAGACACAATGGTACCTATAACAAGACTAGCTACTATTGGTGGTATACCAGCAGAGGAATTAATTTCAAAAGAAAAACTTGATGCTATTGTTGAAAGGACAAGATTTGGCGGAGGAGAACTTGTAAAGTTATTTGGTAATGGTTCAGCTTATTATGCACCTGCTGCCTCTGCAATTGAAATGGCAGAATCCTTTTTAAAAGATAAGAATAGAGTACTACCATGCGCAGCTCTTTGTGAGGGTGAATTTGATATTGACGGCTATTTCATAGGTGTACCAACAGTTATAGGTAAAAATGGTATTGAGAAGATACTTGATTTCAAATTACTGGATAGTGAAAAAGATGAATTAAATAAAACGCTTGAAGCAGTTAAAAAAACAGTAGAAGAAACTGGACTATAAGGAGAATAAATGTTAAATCAGATAAATGAATTTTTCGGAATATTTGTTAGCTTTCTTGCCCCTATTTTATTTATGGAAATTAATGGATTTCCTTTAATTGTATTAGTTTTATTATCAGGAGGAATAATATTTACATTATATTTTAGATTTATTAATGTTCGAGGATTTATACATTCTATTGATATAATTAAAGGGAAATACGATAACCCAAATGATACAGGTCAGATAAGTCATTTTCAAGCTTTAACCTCTGCTCTATCAGCAACTATAGGTCTTGGTAACATTGCTGGTGTTGCTGTTGCTGTATCATTAGGTGGTCCAGGAGCTGTTTTTTGGATGGTTTTTATTGCATTTTTTAGTATGTCAGCAAAATTTGTTTCATGTACTTTGGGACAACTTTATAGAAAAATAAACGAGGATGGATCTGTCAGCGGTGGTCCTATGTATTATCTAAATTATGGTTTAAAAGAAAAGGGATATGGAACACTTGGAAAAATCTTAGGAGGAATGTATGCTGTATTTATTATTGGTGGTGCTTTTGGTGGTGGCAACATGTTTCAAGCAAATCAATCATATGAACTATTTGGGAAGTTAATTGGCTTACCAAATTATCTTTATGGGTTTATTTTAGCTGTTCTTGTTGGTTGCGTTATCATTGGAGGAATTAAAAGAATTGGCCAGACAACAGAGAAAATCGTTCCTTTAATGGTCGTTCTTTATGTAAGTGCATCATTATTTATAATAATAACTAATTTTGAAAAACTACCTAACGTTTTAAATGAAATATTATCTCAAGCATTTTCACCAAATGCTGCATATGGAGGATTTATTGGTGTACTAGTAACAGGTGTTAAAAGAGCAGTATTTAGTAACGAAGGTGGTGTTGGGTCTGCTTCAATAGCTCATTCTGCTGCAAAAACAGATGAACCTGTAAGAGAAGGTATAGTAGCAATGGTTGGGCCTTTTATTGATACAATAATTGTTTGTTTTATGACTGCATCTGTTATACTTATTACAAAAGACTCTAATCCAATTTATCAAGTAGGCGGAGGAATTAATGGAGCAGAATTAACTTCCGCCGCATTTGGTAGTGCAATTTCATGGTTTCCAATCATTTTATCAATAGTTGTTTTTCTATTTTCTTTTAGTACAATGATATCTTGGTATTATTATGGAGATAAAGGCTGGAAATACTTATTTGGTGATTCATCAATAAAAGTTTACCAAGCAATGTATTTAGGATGCATTGTACTTGGAGCTGTAGCATCTCTTGGAAATGTTATAGATTTTTCAGATATGATGATATTAGCATGTGGATTTCCTAATATTATTGGTTGTTTGTTTTTACTACCAATATTAAAAACAAAGCTTGATGAATACTGGTCTAAATATCAAGCAGGCGAATTTAAAACATACAAATAATTGAATAACCCCTCAAATTTTTTACTATTTGCTAAAGAATTAGCTAAAGAAGCTGGTGCTATACATATGAAGTATTTTGGAAATATTTCATCACTTGAAAAAAAATCATCAAATATAGACCTAGTTACTAAAGCTGATTTAGAATCAGAAAAATACATTATAAATAAAATAAATAAAAAGTTTCCTAATCATTCTATTTTAGCAGAAGAATCAGGATACAAAAATAAAGAAAATGAATATCAATGGGTAATAGATCCTTTAGATGGCACTACAAACTTTACTCATAATCTCCCAATATTTTCTGTTTCTATAGGACTTGTAAAAAAGGATACCGGAACGATATGTGCCGTAGTATATAACCCTGCTGCAGATAAATGCTTTTATGCTGAATATGGCAAGGGCGCATACTTGAACAAAAAAGAAATTCAATGTACTTCAAGTAATACTTTAAGTGAATCTCTTTTAGTAACAGGATTTCCATACTTACATGATAAAAGATATGATATATCTTTTGATATATTCAAAAATTTCTATGATAAGACTAGAGGCCTTAGAAGGCTTGGTGCTGCCTCTTTAGATCTATGTTTTGTTGCAATGGGAAGATTTGATGGCTTTTATGAGTTTGAGCTTAAACCATGGGATGTTTGCGCAGGATCATTAATTGCTACTGAAGCTGGAGCTAGTGTTACAGACTGGGATAATTCAGAACTTCCTCATGATGGTTCAAGGATACTTGCATCTAATGGAAAAATTCATAGTCAAATGGTTGATATCTTAACGGATAAAAAGTATAATATATTTTTTAAATAGAATTTTTTAACATTTCTACATTATTACTTATTAAATCTTCAAAACTTTTGTTTTCATTGTATAACTTTATTTGTTCATCATAATATGAATGATGATTATTTATTCTTGACATAATCCTATCCATTGAATCTGATATTTGCAGATTATTTACCTCTGGTTCTAGTGCAAAAATTGTATTTTTAATAACTGTTGTGATATCCTCCTGATTTCCTTCGGAATCTAAAATAAGTTTAGCGTCTATTCCATATCTAGTTGCCCTCCATTTATTTTCATGTATTATCCAGCTATCTAAATATGGTAACTGAGTACCATTTTCATAATGATTGCACAAACCCACTACTAAAGCTTGTATTAATGCTGCTAAATCCTCTATTGCTTTTAAATCCGGAATACTATCACATACTCTTACCTCAACTGTTCCATATCCTGGATGAGGCCTAACATCCCACCATATTTCTCTAATTGATTCAATTGAGTTAGCCTGTATAAGAGTTCTCATCAATTTTTGGAATTCACTATAATTAGTTAAATCTATTGGTATTCCTGTATTAGGTAAACTTTGAAAAATTTTTGTTCTTGTTGAAGCAAGCCCTGTCTCTTCTCCTTCAAAATATGGTGAATTAGCTGACAATGCAATTAAATAAGGAATATATCTTCTCATCCCATTTACTACTGCAATAGCCATTTCACCCGTATTAACTCCTACATGTACATGAATTCCTGTAATCAATAATCTTCTAAGAGGCCATTGCATTCTATCTAAAAAATCTAAATATCTTTTATTTTGAGTAACTGATTGTTCAGATACTCTTGAAAATGGATGTATAGGCATTGACAGTAATTGAATATTATTTTTTTCTGAGTAATTTATTGCTTCATAAATTTTTGGAACTATATCATTAATTAACTCTTTAGGATGATTACATACATCAGTTGTAATTTCAACTATACACTGTAACAACTCTTCCTTAAAAAAATTATTATCTTGAAAATGTTTTAAAATCTTAGGAGCACCATTTGTAAGCCCTAAATTATTTCTATCAATTGTAAAAAGCTCTAATTCTAAACCAACAGTTGGTTTTGGAGAACCATTAAATATTGTTTTACTTATCAATTTACTTTTTCCATTATTTTAGAAAAACTAGTATTATAAACCTCAGATAATTGTTTTTTAGTAATATTAACAGATTCATTAATTATAAATTTACCATTATTTACAACTTTACCTATAGTTTGTGTCCTAACATCATGTTCTTTAGATAAATGGACTAAATCATATAGTTTTGCTTCATTTAAAGATACAAGAATCAAACTAGAACATTCACCAAACAGCAATTCATCAATTCTCATTTTATGTTCAATATTAATTTCTGCACCTAAATTATTTTTTGAAAATATTACGCTTTCTGCTAAAGCAACAGATATACCTCCATCAGATACATCATGAGCAGAATTAATAATCTTTTGATTAATTAAATCGAAACATAAATTTTGAACATTAACTTCATCAACAGTATTAAAATTAGATAGAGGACCTTCAACTCTATCATAAAATTGTCTTAAATAGGTTGAACCTCCTAAAGATGGATTTATATTACCAATAGCAACTATTAGATCCCCTTCATTTTTAAAATCCATAGTCATATAATTTGAAATATCTTCAATAAAACCAACCATACCAATGACAGGAGTTGGATATACAGCTGAATGAACAGTTTCATTGTAAAAACTAACATTACCGCCTGTTACTGGAGTATTTAATATTCTACACATATCTCCTATACCTAAAACAGCTTCTCTAAATTGCCAGTAAATTTCTGGATCTTGGGGATTTCCAAAATTCAAACAATTAGTTATTGCAAGTGGCTTAGCTCCTGTACAAACAACATTTCTAGCAGCTTCTGCTACGGCCATCATAGCTCCTTGCCTTGGATTTAAATAAACATACTTTCCATTGCAATCAGTTGAAACAGATAAACCTTTCTTAGTATTCTTAATTCTAATTACTGCTGAATCGGAACCAGGACCTAAAACCGTATTTGTTCTTACTGTAGAATCATATTGGTTATATACATAGGATTTTGAAGCTATATTTGGATTTGATAATAGCTCTAATAAGTTACTGTTTAAATCATTTAATAGTTCATATTTATCAACATTATATATATTTATTTCATTTAAATATGAAGGAACTTTATAAGGCATATCATATTGAGGAGCATCTCCGCCAAGAACCAAACTTTCTGTTGGTATATTTGCAACAAGTTCTTCTTGATGAAACACTTCTAAGTTTCCAGTTTCAGTAACAACACCTACTTCGGTACAATCTAACTCCCATTTATTGAAAATATCTTTTAGTTTTTGTTCATTTCCTTTTTTGACAACAACAAGCATTCTTTCTTGAGATTCAGACAACATTATTTCATACGCGTTCATATGTTTTTCTCTAAGCGGTACTAAATCTAAATTTATCTTAATTCCTGACTTTCCTTTTGCTGACATTTCAGAACAAGAACATGTTATACCTGCGGCTCCCATATCTTGCATACCAACAAGCCAATCCTTACCTGCAAGCTCAAGAGAAGCTTCAAGTAATAGCTTCTCAGTAAAAGGATCACCAACTTGTACATTAGATTTTTTAGATTCTGTTTCTTCAGTTAACTCTTCAGATGCAAATGTAGCTCCATGTATTCCGTCTCTTCCTGTTGATGAACCTACTATAAAAACTGGATTACCTGTACCTTCTGCAATTGCACTAATCAAATCTTTAGAATTCATTATTCCAACAGTCATAGCATTTACCAATGGATTACCAGAATAACTATCTTCGATAACAACTTCTCCACCTACAGTTGGGATTCCTAAACAATTCCCATAATCTGCAATACCCTCAACAACATGTTCTAATAAAAATCTATTTCTTGGAACATCCAAACTCCCAAATCTTAGTGAATTTAATGATGCAATTGGACGAGCACCCATTGTAAAAACATCTCTCATTATTCCACCAACTCCTGTTGCTGCACCTTCATATGGTTCTACAGCAGATGGATGATTGTGAGATTCAATTTTAAATGATGTTGCTAGACCATCTCCAAGATCAACTAAACCAGCATTCTCTTCCCCAGCATCTACCAAAAGTTTGTCTCCTGACCTTGGGAGTGTTTTAAGCATTTTAATAGAGCTTTTATATGAACAATGCTCACTCCACATCACTGAATATATACCAAGTTCAACAAACGTAGGTTCTCTATCTAAAGTTTTTTTTATTTTAATATATTCATCTTTTGATATACCATGCTCTTTTACAATACTATCACTAACTTTTGGGTAATTAAATTTTTCTTTTATCATTTTAAACCTTTTTTAATTTAGCTGTGAAATGTCTTAAATATTTTGACTGTTCAATAATTTTTAAACCTCTAATATTTTTCCTTCTCTTATATACATCAATTATTACTTCTATAACATAATCAATATGGCTTTGAGTATATGTTCTTCGAGGCATAGCTAACCTAACTAATTCATTATCTGAAAAATACTCTTTCCCATTCTCATCAATACCACCAAACATTAAACTTCCTATCTCAGAACATCTTATTCCACCAGCAATGTATAATTCGCAGGCTAATGCTTGACCAGGAAATCTATTTTTATTTATATGTTTTAAAAATAATGAAGCATCAATATATATAGCATGTCCTCCTGTTGGCTGTAAAATTGGAATATTATTCTCTAGTAATTTGTTTCCTAAATATTCTATTGATTTAACTCTATAATTCAAATAATCAATATCCATCGCTTCATTAAGCCCAATAGCTATTGCTTCAAGATCTCTTCCAGCTAAACCACCATAAGTAGGAAAACCTTCAGTTAAAATTAAAAGATTTTTATTTTTTTCTGCAACTTCATCATTATTTGTACATAGAAATCCACCAATATTAACAATAGCATCTTTTTTTGCACTCATTGTACATCCATCAGCATAAGAAAAAATTTTCTGAACAATTTTTTTTATTGTCCAATTTTTATATTTATCCTCCCTTTGTTTGATAAAATAAGCATTTTCAGCAAATCTACATGCATCTATATAAAGTGGTATTTTATATTTTTTTGCTACTTTACTAACCTGACTTATATTTTGCATTGATACAGGCTGACCACCTCCGCTATTATTTGTAATTGTTAACATAATTAATGGAATTTTAGTTAAATCAGTAGTTGATAATAATTTTTCTAGCTTTTTTACTGACATATTTCCTTTAAATGGAAAGATTGATTGAGTATTCTTATATTCCTCGTCAATTAAATCAACTGGCTTTGATCCTTGAAATAAAATATTAGCTTTAGTAGTATCAAAATGTGTGTTATTCGGAACAATATCTCCTTCTTTACATAGTGTAGAAAATAAAATTCTTTCTGATGCTCTTCCTTGGTGTGTAGGTAAAATATACTTGAAACCAAAGATATCCTGTATAACATCTTTGAAATATAAATAACTATTACTTCCAGCATAGGATTCATCTCCATTCATTATGCCTGCCCATTGCTTAGAGCTCATTGCTCCAGTACCAGAATCTGTTAATAAATCTATAATAACATCATTTGATCTAACTTGAAATAAATTATAATTATTATTAATAATAATTTTTTTTCTATCATCAATAGAATTCATCTTTATAGGCTCTACTGACTTTATTTTAAATGGTTCAATAATAGTTTTCATACTAACCCTTTAAATAATTTAATTGATAAGAATATGAACTTTCATCAACTAACTCAATTTTAATTTTATCATTAGGCATTATTGGCCCATTTACTGCAAACCATTGCCTTAACCCTTTTGTAAAATATCCATTTGAGGTAAGATGAGTTTTGATATTACCAACATTTGTAGTTAAAATAAAATCATTATTTATAGCTGGGAAAAAAAATCGATATTTTTCTGGAATATAAATTCTATTGTACATGTTCATAGTATGGACATCTTCAGTTATTGTTAAATTAATTTCATTTATATCTTCAGGATGTAAATCCCAAATTTCTACTTGGTTTTCTTTTGCTTGACCATGAATAGTAACTTCTAAATCTAATCCATTACTAAGATTCAATTTGTCTGAAATAATAGAAGGTATTCTCATATAAAAATTATTTTTAATTTTTGATACTTTTAATCTAATTTTTTTCATTAAAATAAAGTTAATTCATTATTTTCTTTGTTTTCACTTTCCGCAGAATCTTCTTCATTTTTTTCATTTAAAATTTCTTTGAAAGTAAAACCACTCATATGAGATTTATTATCTAGTCTCTTGCCAATAGATTTATATCCTTTAATTTCAATAAAATCATTAACATTAATTTCTTTAGAAACTTTATCATTATTTTTAAGCTTATAATTATACCTAACAGATAATTTATTGAATTTAGATATTAATTTACACTTTGTACCTCGAGTTTCTGGGATTAAATAAAATTTCTTATCTAATAATAAAGTTTCTATCTTAAATCTTTTGATAAAATATTGCTTACTTTTACCATCTTTATATAAAACAGTATATACTTTACTATTATCAAATTTTTCAATTATAAATATATCAGACATTTTAAACCTTTTATTTAAATCAAATTCTATAACTTCATAATTTCCCTCTTTATAAAAAATGATAATCTTATCTTTTGAATTAAAACTGCCTAAATACAAACCTCTATCTTCTAAATTAATTTTACCTATACTTTCATCAATCCACAACTTTCTACCTCCAAGAGTAGATTCGCCTAATGATTTTTGAGTTATTTTTCTAACTAAGTATTTAGTTAATATGTTACCCTTAGATGATCTGTTTTTTATACTAATAGATTTAAAATCGTATTCAAAAACTTTATTTTTGGCTTTAGTTTTACTATTTAAATAAATATTTATAATTTCTGATTCGCTATTAGGATTTGCTGTGAAATATAATATTTTACTATTTTCAGAATTTTTAGTTATATTGTAAAATCTATCTCTAATTAAAGTTGGTACAGAAAATCTTTTAACATAAGAAAATTTTGACTTTCCATCCTTATAAACAACATTATATATCATGTGATTATCATTTTTTTTCCAAGTTGAAATATACTTTATATTTTTTCCTAAATATTTTTTATCACTTACTTTTGTTACAATATACCTACCATCATCTAAAAAAACTATTACATCATCAACATTAGAACATTTACTAACAAACTCATCTTTAGATAATTTAGTTCCAATAAAGCCTTCTTTTCTATTAACGAATAACTTTTTATTAGCAATTGATACACTTTTAACTGAAATAGAATCAAATTCTGATATTTGTGTTTTTCTTTGTTTATCATTACCATATTTTTTAATAAGATGTTCATAATATCTTACAGTATACTCAACAATATGTTTAATATCATTTTTCAATTCATCTATTTCATGTTCAATATTTTTAATTGTATTTTTTTGTTTATTTTTGTCATACTTAGTAATTTTTTTAATTTTAATCTCAGTTAGTTTTGCAATATCCTCTTTTGAAACTTCTTTATTAAGCTTTTTAAGATGAGGTTTTAATTTTGATAAAATAGTATTTATTATTGAATCCCAAGTATCACATTCTTCAATATCTCTATATATTTTATTTTCTATAAATATTTTTTCAAGATATAGTAAATGCCATTTTTCTTTTAAGACTTCTAACTTATGTTGGAGTTCTAGTTTTAAATAATTTAAAGTATTATTAGTTGAAATTTTCAACAATTCGTTAACACTTATAAATTCTGGTTTATTATCATTAATAACACAACAATTTGGTGAAACAGATACTTCACAGTTAGTGAATGAGTAAAGTGCATCAATAGTTACATCAGGAGATACTCCTTTAACTAAATTTATTATTATTTCAATTTTTTCAGCTGTATTATCTTCAATACTTTTTATTTTTATTTTACCAGAATTGTTTGCTTTTACTATTGAATCAATTAAGCTTGATGTTGTTACTGAATAAGGAATACTAGAAATTTTCAAAGTGTTTTTGTCTATAACTTCAATATGTGATCTAATTCTAATTCTTCCGCCTCTTTTTCCTCTATTATATTGAGAAACATCTATTAATCCACCAGTTAGAAAATCAGGATAGATCTTAAAAGATTTTTCTTTTAATATTTGAATACAGGCTTTTAATAATTCATTAAAATTATGAGGTAAAATTTTAGTAGATAATCCAACAGCAATTCCTTCAGCACCTTGAGCTAACAATAAAGGAAATTTCACTGGCAATGAAATTGGTTCATTTTTTCTTCCATCATAAGAAAGTTGAGTATCCGTAATTGCTTTATTAAAAGAAACTTCTAATGCAAACTCTGATAATCTCGCCTCAATATACCTTGGAGCTGCAGCTCTATCTCCAGTTCTTATATCTCCCCAATTTCCTTGAGTATCAATTAATAAGTCTTTTTGTCCTAAGTTCACAAGTGCATCTCTAATTGCTGCATCACCATGTGGATGAAATTGCATTGTATTACCTATAATATTAGCAACCTTATGATATCTAGAATCATGCATTTCTCTCATAGAATGTAAAATTCTTCTTTGAACTGGCTTTAATCCATCTTCGATCTTCGGAACAGCTCTTTCAAGTATTACATATGAAGCATATTCTAAAAACCAATCTTCATACATATTTGAAATATTTCTATTATTTTTTGACATTATGTATTTTCAATTATTAAATTTTCTATTATAAAATTTTGTCTATCCTGAGTATTCTTACCCATATAGTAACTTAAAACTTCTTGAATAGATGTATTTTCTTTAAAAATTACAGGCTCAAGTTTAATATTATTATTTATGAAATTTTTGAATTCTCCTGGAGAAATCTCTCCTAGACCTTTAAAACGAGTGATTTCATGATTTGATGATAGTTTATTAATTGCATTATTTTTTTCATTTTCATCATATGCATAAATCGTCACATTTTTATCTCTTACTCTAAACAAGGGAGTTTTCAATATATATATGTGACCATTTCTAACTAATTTTGGATAAAATTGAAGAAAAAATGTTAATAATAATAATCTTATATGCATACCATCAACATCTGCATCTGTAGCAATAATTATCTGATTATATCTTAGATAATCCATTCCATTTTCAATATTTAATGCATGTTGCAATAAATTAAACTCTTCATTTTCATAAACTATTTTTTTAGTAAGCCCAAAACTATTCAATGGCTTTCCTCTCAAACTAAAAACTGCTTGAGTTTTAACATCTCTAGATTTAGTAATTGATCCAGATGCGGAGTCGCCTTCTGTAATAAAAATTGAAGTATTCAATCTTAGTTCATCATCAATATTTTTTGAATTAAAATGATATTTACAGTCTCTTAGTTTTTTATTATGAAGATTTGCAGATTTTGCTCTTTGATTAGCGATTTTTTTTATTCCTGAAAGAGCTTTTCTTTCTTTTTCTGATTGCAAAATCCTCTTTAATAATTCATCTGATACATTAGTATTTTTATGTAAGAAATTATCCAGATTTTTTTTAACAAAATCATTAATAAATACTCTAACTGTTAAACCGTTTTCATCAATTTCAGTTGAACCAAGTTTAGTTTTTGTTTGAGATTCAAAAATAGGATTTTGGATTCTAATACTAATAGATGAAATAATTGATGCTCGGATATCTGATGCATCAAAATCTTTTTTATAAAAATCTCTAATAGTTTTCACAATCGCTTCACGAAAAGCTGCTAAGTGAGTACCTCCACTTGATGTATTTTGACCATTAACAAAAGAATAATATTCTTCTCCATATTGGTATCCATGAGTTAATGCAATTTCTATATCTTTATCTTTTAAATGTATTATAGGATAAGAAATTTTTTGATTTTCTGTATATTTTACAAGTAGGTCCTTTAGTCCATTCTCTGAAAAGAATTTTTTCTTATTGTAATAAATAGTTAAACCTGAATTTAAAAAAACATAATTTGATATTTGAGTTTCTATATAGTCGTTTATAAAATTAAACTTTTTAAAAATATTAGAATCTGGGATAAATTTAACTTTTGTACCATTCCTAGAGGTTGTTTTTTTAGACTCTATTTTATCTATTAATTCACCCCTTCCATATATTAATTTCAAACTGTTATTATCTCTTATTGATTCAATTTGAAATTTTTCTGAAAGTGCATTTACCGCTTTAGTGCCTACACCATTTAAACCAACAGATTTCTTAAATGCCTGAGAATCATATTTTCCACCTGTGTTAATTTTAGATACACAATCTTCAAGTTTAGATAGAGGAATTCCTCTTCCAAAATCTCTTACAAATATTGTATTATCATTAAGCTCAACATTTATTCTTTTACCAAAACCCATTATAAATTCGTCAATGGAATTATCAATGATTTCTTTAATTAGAATGTAAATACCATCATCTACTGATGAACCATTCCCAAGCTTTCCTATATACATTCCTGGTCTTAAACGTATATGTTCTTTCCAATCTAAAGACTTTATAGAATCAGCACTATATTTATTTTTATTACTCATTTAATTAATTGTATAGTAGTTAACATATCCAGATTCAAAAATATTATTAATAAATTCATTTTTTTTTAACTTCTTCTTTATTAATACCTTCTCTTCATATTTATTCAATAGATGTAAATAAGATAATATAGATTCTAAATAAAGAATATTTGAATTGTTTAAACTGCTGGGATCTATATCTACTAAATAATTGGAAAAAAAATCATTTGTTTTAAAAGCTTCTGTTATTTTATTCTCATCCAAATTATTATTATGTTTATCTTGTAAAATAGCAATTTCTATTTTTTTAATTATATTTATATAAAAGAGTATTTTATTTAACTTAAATTTTTCACTTAAATCATTAATATAAAGCTCATATAAAAAAAGTGAAATACCTGATGAGTACAATTCATTTTCTATATTTCTTAAACTATTATTATTACCAATTAAAGAACCATATATATTATGCATAGAAAAAATTTTTTCAAAAATTAAATTTGTTATAAAATAATCATTTAATTGTAAAGAATTTTTATCATATAAATCTAAAACAAAACTTCCATGACAATAATAATTTGAGTGGATATTATAATCTTTTTTTAAAATGATTTTTGCAGCAGAAGTATCAAATCTTTGGATATTTAAATTTTTATAATGATCTAAAATATTTTTATAATTTCCAGATATTTTTTCAACTAAATCGTCTACATTAATAGTACTTACTTTAATTTTATTATTAACAACCCAGTTTATTACATTTAATGTATCAGATTTATCAACCCATACAGGCTCATCATTAAAATTTAAATAAATTGATAAACTTTCATTGAATAAATTATTTTTTAATATATTTACTTTATTTTTTAAAAAATTTATTGTGTTAGAATAATTATATAATTCATTTTCAAATAAATTATTTTTATATAAATCGTAATAATTATTTTCACTTTCTAAAAAAGATAAATTTGATGATGTAAATGAATAATCATAATTCACCCAGTTAAAAAATTTTTTTAAATCAGATCTAAGAAGATTAATATTTTCAAATAAAATATTATAGCTATTCTCATCGATTTCAAGCAAATCTATTATGTAATTTAAATAATTAATAAGTATATAATAAGACTCATTGAATTGACTGATAAGTTTTGAATTATTTTCAGATGACAAATTTTCTTTTGAATTATTTAAATATTTCAACACATCTGGAAGGTGCTTTTCTAACAAGATAATTTTATTAAAATCACTAAACTTATTATCATTTATAATTAAATAAAATGAATTATATATATTTAATACCACATTATTTAAACTGTTGTTTTTATCTTTTAATGACGAATTAGAAAGATTAATTCGAGTAATAGTTGATAGCATGATTTCATAATCTATTTTACTATATGAATTCAATTCATTTTTATTTATTTGACTTAATTCGAGTTTAAATCTACTTATATCTTCATAATAATTCATTGATGATAAGTTATTAATTAAGGAAAAATACGAAACATCGTAATTATAGTTATTTGTTAAGTGATTCTTATTATACCAGTCTACAAATGCTTCCTTTAAAATTAAAAAATTATTTGTATTTTTCGAATTACAACTTATTAAAAATAGAAAACAAATCGCATATTTATAAATTTTCATTATTTATGCCACCCAAGATTTGATCTTAATTTTTCATAATATGATGTATCATTTTTTAATTTTAAAAATTTTGCAGATATATCTGAATTTTTAATTAATATTTTTGTATTTTTTTTAATAAATCTTGAATCTTGACCATCAGAAAAAATCATTATATTAGAATTTTTATCAGGACATTTAATTGTTATTTCATTATTACAATTAATTACTATTGGTCTTGAAGATAATGTATGAGGAGATACTGGATTTATAATATTGCAATCGACATCATAAGAAACAATAGGCCCTCCAGCAGACAAAGAATATGCTGTTGAACCTAATGGAGTAGAGATAATTAAACCATCACATCTATACGTATTTAGATATTTATTATTAATATCTACGTCAAGTGTTAATAATCTAGATATTTCTCCTTGTTTAATATAAATTTCATTCAAAGCTAAAATAGAATCATTAATATTCTTATTATTAATAAATGATGCTTTAAGTAGTATTTTATTTTCATATTTTAATTTCTTGCTCGTTAAAATATCTTTAAAAACTTTGATAAAATCATTTTTATTTAATTTATTTAAAAAACCTAAGTTTCCAATATGTATTCCAACAATAGGTAATTGACTATCACCCATTCTTCTTACAGCTGATAAAATTGAACCATCACCTCCTATAGAAACAACAAAATCAATATGTTTACTTGGTTTGTACAAGCTTAAATAATCAAAAGATTTTTCTTTTACTACATTTTCAATTTTTTTATCAATATATAATTTATGGTCTGTATTTTCAAAAAGACTGTAAAGATTATTAACTATAGTATTAATTTTTGGTTTATTTTTATTTCCTGTACATAAAACATTCATTATTTAAGCTCTTTTATTTCTATATCTTCATTTTTTTTTATCAAAATTGATATTTTTTCATCGACATTTGCTAATTTATTTTTACAATATTTTGATAAATATGAACCTCTCTCAAAAATTTCTAGCATTTGATCTAATGAAGTTGAATCATCTTGAATCATTTCACTTAACTCTTCAAGTTCTTTTAAAGCATCTTCAAAATTTTGTGGTTCTTTTTTATTTTTCATTTTTTTTTAATTCCTTGATTTTTGCATTGATACTCCCATTAAACATATCAATTTCTATATTATCATTTTTATTAAGTTTATCAATATCTGTTATAATAGTATTATTTTTTTTTATTATCGAATAACCTAGTTTTTTAATTTTATAATCATCATATTTTTTAAAAACTTTTTGATTACTTTTAATTAGACTTAATAAAAAATTTTTTTTATTAAAAACTCTCTTTTGTATTAGATTAAAAAAAAATTCTACCCTCTCTTGTTTATTAATAATCATATTTTTTTCTAATTTTTTATTAATAACTGAATCTATTCTAGATAAATTTTCTTGTTTATTATTAATAGTATACTGAATCTTTGAAATAATTTTATCAAAATCGTAACATATTTTTTCTAGTAACTCTTTAGTTGATATGCAACATAATTGAGCTGCTTCTGACGGCGTTGAAGCTCTTAAATCTGAAACGAAATCACAGAGCGTAAAATCTGTTTCATGTCCAATTGCTGAAATTACAGGAGTATTTAATTTAAAAATTTCTCTTACTAATTTTTCTTCATTAAAAACTGATAAATCTTCAATACTTCCACCACCTCTAGCAACAATAATCACATCAATAAATTTTAATTCCTTGAAATTTTTAATTGATTCACAAATACTAGCAACTGCATTTTGTCCACTAACTTTTGTATTCATAACAAATAAACTAACATATGGAGATCGTCTATTTACTATATTTCTTATATCACTTAAAACAGAGCCTTCTTTCGAAGTGATGATTCCTACATTTTGAGGTAAGGGAGGTAATTTTTTCTTATATTTCATATCAAACAAACCTTCTTTTGAAAGCTTATCTTTTAATTTATTATATTTTAACCATAGATTACCTTTACCTTTTAAAAATACATTATTAATACGAAATTGATAATTACCTTTAATTGTATAAATATCTATTGAACCATTTACTGTAACTTCCATGCCAACTTCTATATTTGAAATTACTTCATGATTAGATATACATGATAATTCTGAAATACTATCTTTTAAAGTTAAATATGCAAATCCAGATGGATATTTTTTAAGTGATGATATTTCTCCAGATACCCACACATTTGACAATTCTTTTTTAAGTAAATCAGCTGAATAATTATTTATTTGAGTTACTGTATATATTAATTGGTTGTTCATATCATAAAAAAGCCCATCCATAAATAATCAATTCATAGATGGGCAAAACTAAATCATTATAAAAAAAATTTATCTTACTTTCTTTTTATGTCTATTTGAGCGCAAACGTTTTTTACGTTTGTGAGTGTTCATTTTTTTCTTTTTTCTTTTTTTACCACAAGGCATAAATTAAAATCCTCTTATTATTGTTTTATTAACATACTCTTTCAAAATTTTTGATACTTTAAAAAAAGGTATATATCTTTCATCCAAGCTAACAATTTGGTTAGTTAATGGATTTCGAGCTTTTCTTGCTTTTCTTTTTTTAATTACAAAACTACCAAATCCTCTTATATCAACTCTATCACCTTTCGATAAGGATGATTTGACAGAGTTTATAAAACTATCCAAAAAAAGTTCAACTTCAACATTTGTAAAGCCTGTCTCAATAGATATTTTTTTAATTATCTCAATTTTTGTCATAAAATTACTAATTCATTAAAAACATTGGTAATAGATAATTTTTAAAAGTCAAATTATAAAAACTAATGAATTCATTTAAAAAACTATATTTTTCATAATCTGGATATACAATATCCAAATCACCCGATATATTAGCTAAATTCTTTGATATATTCAAAGCATCTTCAAAAGTCCCAACTGTATCAATTAAACCAATACTATAAGCTTTATTTCCGGTAAAAATTTGACCTTTTGAATAATTATTTAAGTACTTTAAATCAATGTTTCGATGAACAGATACTTCTTTTGTAAATTGAGAATGCAAGTCAGATACAACTTCATTAAAATATTCATCATCACTTTCTGTGTTTTGTCTATAAGGACTTCCTGAATCTTTAAATTCTCCACTTTTATATGTATTAAAATTTATTCCAATATTATCTAGAAATTTTTCAGCAATTGGATAACTCATAATTACACCAATTGACCCTACAATTGAACCTGAATTTGCAACTATAACATCAGATCCTATTGCAATGTAATATCCTCCAGAAGCGGCAACATTACCAACAGAAGTAATTATTGGTTTTACTTTTGAAGATTTTATATCATTAACCTTATGGAAAATTTCTTGACTAGGAGCAACACTACCACCAGGACTATTTATTCTAAGAACTATAGCTTTGATATTATCATCTTTACTAAACTTATCTAATGCTTTTATGATTTTTTTTGATTCTAAAATAACTCCTTGAATATTAACAACTGCAATACTATTATTTTTGATATTTTTTGATGGAAGGAACAGTATTAATAGAAATAATAATAATAAAACATAATACTTCTTTTTTATTTTTTTTAAATAATTAATCATTTATAAATAATAAGCTTTTGACCAATCTTAATGAAATCACTTTTAAGATTATTCCATTTTTTAATTTTTGATACTTTAATTTTATATTTAACAGCAATTCTACTTAGAGAATCACCTCTTTTAACTTTATAAATATGCTTGGTAAGTTGTTTTTTATATTTAGATTTATCACCAACAGGAATTTTAATAATTTTTCCCATTCTTAAAGGTTTATTTCTATCTAAATTGTTTAATTCACATATAGCAGTAATTGTTGTATTATGTCTAGTTGCTAAAAGCCAATAGCTTTCACCAGATTTAACTTTATGACTAATAATATATGTACCTTCAGATTTAGACTCAGGAATTAAAGCAAAAAGAGAGTCAAAATCAGGATTATATCCTATAGGCATTTTAAACATGTAAGGTTTATTACCATTAACGTAAACAATATCTCTTAAAAGTTCTGAATTATATTGCTTCAAAATTTTTTGACTTATACCACTACACTTAGCAATATCTTTAATTTTAACAGATTTATTTATTTCAATGGTTTCCCATTCAAAATGAGGGTCTGGATTAACTTTAAAATTGTATTTCTCTGGATTCTTTGAAATAAATATAATGGCTAATATACTAGGTATATAATTTTGAGTTTCCTTGGGTAAATTTTTCAATTCCCAAAAATTTCTTGTATTGAAATAATTAATATGTCTTTGGACCCTTGTTTCGCCACAATTATATGCAGCAAAAGCCAAATACCAATCACCAAATTGTTTATGCAATCTTTTAAGATATTTAGCAGCAGCTCTTGTTGATTTTTCAATATCTCTACGTTCATCAATATAGTAATTTTTTTCAAGATCAAAAGATTTTGCTGTACTTGCAATAAACTGCCAAGGTCCAACAGCAGAGGCATAAGATTTCGCATCAGTTTTTAATCCACTTTCAACCATTGCAACATAAAATATCTCTGGAGGTAAACCCTCTTCTTTTAAAATAGGTAAGATAATCTCCTTGAATTTATCTTCCCTATTCAACCATTGCTTAATATATGGTCTACCTTGATTCTGATAATACTTAATTATACTTGCTACCTGCTTATTATATGTAATTGGTACATGTCCCTCTATTATCTCGACTGTTTCTTCAATATCAATTATATCATACAGATTTTGATTATAAATATACTCTTCAAGTTTATCTTTAAATACAGCGGTTGATAAGCCAGACTTGGTATGATCAACAGAACTTACTTTATTATCATAATACTCAATAGAAGCTGACAATATATTTTGATACTTTACTTTTGCAATTTCTGGAACATTTTTACTTATTTCTTCTAGTTGAGCCAAGGCTTTAAATAAATTATCAAAATAATATAGAGTATTAAGAGTATCTCCTTTCAAATCAGATATTATAGCATCAGCATAGAATAATTTTGATTCATTTAATAATTGTTCAAACAAATTATTTTCTTGGAATTCAAGTGAATCACTTGCAGATAAAGGCTCATATGTAAAATCCAATGAGTTAGTTGTATCTAAATCTTGTAAATAAACAAAAGATAAAAGTATAAATGAAAAATATTTTATATTATTCATAATTCATATATTGATTTAAAATTGACGGAATTTTTATATTACCATTTTCATCTTGAAAAGTTTCTAATAAAGCTACCATCAATCTAGGAGTAGCTAATCCAGAACCATTTAAAGTATGAAGAAACTCTAATTTATTTGTTTTTTTATTTCGAAACTTAATGTTGCCCCTTGTTGATTGAAATGATTCAAAATTTGAGCAACTAGACACTTCTAAGTATTTATTTTCATATGGAGACCAAACTTCTATATCGTAACATTTTGCAGCTGAAAATGATAAATCACCTGAGGCAAGGCTAATAACTCTATAATGCAAATTCAATTTTTGTAATATTTTTTCTGCATCAATTAATAATAATTCTAATTCATTATAAGATTCTTCAGGCTTTACAAATTTTACTAATTCTACCTTATTAAATTGGTGCAATCTTAATAGGCCTTTAGTATCTTTACCATAACTACCAGCTTCTCTTCTAAAACATGCACTGTAAGCAACATATTTTCTAGGTAAATTATCTTCGTTCAAAGTTTCATTTATATACATATTAGTAACTGGTACCTCTGCAGTAGGAATACAATATAAATTATCATTATCAATAAAATACATATCTTCAGAAAATTTTGGTAGATTACCTGTAGTTTTAGGTGAATTTGTATTAACTAAAAAAGGAGGAAATAATTCTACATATCCGCTTTTAGAATGAATATCAAGCATAAAATTAATAAGGCCTCTTTCCAATTTAGCACCTAAATTTGTGTAAAGAGGAAATCCAGAACCAGAAATATTTGCAGCTCTTTTGAAATCAACTAAATTATTTATTTCGCATAAATCCTTATGATCTTTTATATCAAATGTAAATTTAGGCTTTTCTCCCCATTCTTTAATGACAACATTATCATCTACAGTGCCTCTTGGACAAGAACTATGAATGATATTAGGTATATAAAGTAATTTATTATTTAATTTATTTTTAATAACATCAAGTTCTTTATCTAATTCTTTAATTTCTTTAGAAATTTTCTTCATATCATTAATTAAAGTATTTGAAAAATTAGATTTATCGTTTCTACTTTTTGATATTTCTTTATTTAAATTATTTCTATTGGCTTTAAGTTTTTCTACTTTATTAATAATAGATTTTCGACTCTTATCTAAAGATAAAACATCACTAATGTTAACATCACATTTTTTATGTTGAATACTTTCTTTTACAAGTTCAGTGTTTTCAGTTATATATTTTAAACTTAGCATAAAATTTCTAAATTATATAAATTATTTAAAATTAGCATTTTAACTTACTAATAGTTTATCAATTTTTTTTATAGTTTCATTGGATGTTTTTTCCCAGCTATACTTCTTTATATTTAATTTACCATTATCTATAAGCTCATCACACAAACTTTCATTATTAATTAAAAGTAAAATTTTATTTTTTAAATCTTTACTATTTTTTAAATCAAAATAATACGCTCCATTTCCACAAATTTCTTTTAAAGGCTCTATATCTGACAATAAAACAGGACATTCACAAGACATTGCTTCAAGTGGTGTAAAGCCAAATCCTTCATATTTAGAGGGAAGAATAAGTAATCTAGCGTTATTATAGTAATCGATTAATCTTTTTCGACTAATTTCTTTAATAAATTTAATATTTTTATTTAAATATTTGGTTTCATCTAAATAATTATTATTTTGGCCTATTAATATCAAACTAATAGACTTTAGATTCAAGTTAATAAATGTATCAATAAGCAACTTAATGTTTTTGTGATTTCTTATATTTCCAACAAATAGAATATCTTTATTTTTCTTAAAAGACTTTGTTGAAATCCAATGTCTTTCTATTCCATGCTTAATTACTGAAATATTATTCTTTATTTTAGTATTAGAAATAATTTCATTTTTAGTGAAATTTGAAACTGCTATAATGCTAGAATTCTTTTTACTAATTACAAAAAACATTATTTTAGAATATAGTCTTCTATAAAATCTATTCCATGATTTATCAATTAAGTGCCATAAATCATGTATTGTAATTAAAAAATTTGCATTTAGAAAAATTGGAATATTATAGTTTGGAGCCCAATATAAATTAATTTTATAAAATTTTAATTTTAAAACTATTTCAATCTGCTCAAAAAAACTATAAACTTGAGAATTGATTTTAAGAATTTTATAATTATTACTGTAAATTTTATTAATAATGTATTTATAATCACTATCAGATGCAGTAAGAATTATAAAGTTAGTATTTTTAAAGTGATTTACTACATTTGGCACTATGTTTTGGATATAATTACTTATACCTGAATTTTTTAACATTCTAATATCAATAACAATGTTATTTTTCATTTTTTAATTCACTAAAATTAAACTTATAAAATAATAAAATTGAAAACCAAAAAACTGGTTCCATAATTAATTGATAAAAAATATTAAAAAACAATAAACCAAAAAGTAAAGTGAAAATATGATTTTTATAATCAATTATAAAAGGTAGTAAAAAAGATATTATAAACATTGATATTGTATTGAAAATCCCACACTCAACTAATGTCGTAATATATAATGAATGATAATTACCATATTTAATACCACTCCAATAATATCCTTTGATCAATAGAAATGATGTTCCAAAACCTGAACCAAAAAATAATATTTTAAAATCGTTAAATGCTTTTGCAAATCCTTCTAAAATTAATTTTAAATGAATTCCAGCCGATGAAAAACGTGAAATTTCAAATATATCTATTCTTTCCTGAAAAGCTAAATATAAGTTAATATGTTGATTAAATGTTAAAAATCCTATTATTAATAAAAAAAATATCAAACTATAAAAGATTTTCTTTAGCATATTTTTTTTTATTTCTTTTTCACTAATTAAAAGTTGAAAAAGAAAAACCATTATTAATAATAAATAAATAGTTCTTGAAAAACTAAGAAACAAGAACAGTATATTTAGAATTATAATAGATGAATTAAGTTTGTTTTTATTGCCAAAAAAAAATAAAACAAAAGTGAAGAAGAATAGTATGATACCTCCCCTATTAGAGTCCATTGAATATCCCCCTAATCTTGGTAAAAAATATGCAAGCTTATCTGGTTCAAGATTTATATAGGAATTCGAAAAATCAAAATCAGAAAACCAATTTAATAATAAAAGAAAATTAAATATAAAAAAAATAAAAGATCCTAATAATGATGACTTAATTAAAACTTTCAACAATTCCTGATTATTTTTAAAGTAAGATTGAATTATAATCGAAGATAATAAAAGATATATTAATAGTATAAATCTTTTTATTGAAATATAAATATCAATTGAAAAAAAAATACTTATAATACATGTAACTATGTATATTAAAAAAAATAATAAAAATATATTATTATTTAATAACCATTTAAAATCAAAATAATCTCTATTGAATAAAAACAAAGTAAATAAAATTAATAAGCTTAATAGTAAATAAGGAGTAAAAACAAAGAATTCAAATGCTTGACTCATTAAATTAATTCTATCAGCTCCAATTAGAGAAATACATAAAATAATTGATATATAAACAAATTTATTTAACATTTTTAAAATTAAGTAAATATTTTGTGAAATGATATATTAAACCAAAAATACTATATATAAGCACTAAAGGTATTTTATAAGGATGAAACTTTGAACAGAATCTCAACCTATTTAAAATAGAAAAAAATTTAAGCTTGAAATCAACATTATTATTTTTTTTATGGAAAATTTTAGTGTTTGTATTAATTATTAATTTAATATCATTATCAGTAGCTTTTTTGCACCAATCTACATCTTCATAATACATAAAATATTCTTCAGGTAAATTGCCATTTATTCTTAAAACATTTTTATCAAAAAAAAGAGATACACCTGATATAAAATCAATTTTATTAAAATTATTAAGATTTTTTAAATTTTTTGTTGTCAATAATAGTGAATTTATTGTGCACCCTAAAGATTGAATATTATTTTTATTATTTAAATCGTAAACCATTGGTGTTGTAATTGAATTTAGAATGTATTCTTTTTTCAAAATATCTAAAGTATTTACTTCAATTTCAACATCATTATTAATTATCCAAAAAAACTTACTTAAATATATTTTATCATTCATATTTAGTGGAATATTAACAGCAGCAGAATAGCCATAGTTAGATTTTAATCTAATTAAAAAAATATTATTTTTCTTAAATGATTCTAAAATTTTATTATCTTCTAAAAAGAAAATATTTTTTGATGAAAATTTTAATAAATTGAAAATTTTTTGATAAGAATTATCGTCTGAGAAATTATCAATAATGAATAAGTTAAAGTTTTTAGTGCTTATATATTCTAAATTTTTTATTAAGTTCTTCGTGTATAAAAATGAATTGTAATTTACAGTAATTATTGAACATGAATTATAATTATTTATCATAAGAAATTAGGTCTAACAGCTTACTATCAAAAGAGATATCTAAATTATTGTATTTATTAGCAATATTTTTATCAATTAATTTTGAATCTTGCTTCAAATTAAAATTATTAATTCCACAAAAACTATATATTTTAATTAATTCATCTTCTGTATTATTTACAAGATCTTCATATTTTATATTTATCTGCTTAATATTTTTTAAATTATTCAGTTTAATTTTATCTTGATATTTTTTATATAAGATCAAACAATCATCTATTGTATTGATTTCAAATGATCTAAAAACAGCTCCTTTGTTTATAGATAAAATAGGAACTAGAGAGTTAAAATATTTTTTTAAATTTTTCAAATCGTGAGATTTCATTTTACTTTGTCTATTAATTAAACTACATGATACGTCAATTGGATTTCTCACTATGTTAATGATAGAAATACAAGGGAAAATTTTAGACCATATATCTAGGGTGAATGTATTCAGTGGATCTTTCCAACCCCATGGCAAATCATAAGAAGAAAAACTATTATTTAAAAAAATATTTTTCAATCCAAAATAGTATAAAGTTAATATTTTATTTTGAATTGTTCTATTACACTTTGAAATTAAAAAATCAAGGTTAATATTATCTAAAGTATCAAATGATTTTGGATTATCCCAATATGAATTATTAAAAGATATAAGCCATCTGTTTAATCTTTGAAAAAATATTGACTCACTATTATTATCTTGGTAAGCACCAAAAAAAACACCATTTTTTTCAAGAATTTTCACTAAAAGTGTTGTTCCACTTCTATGCATTCCAGTAACAATTAAAGGTGAAGTTAACTTCATATTTTCCAATCATTAACATCTAAATCACATATTTTTGATAATAAATCTGTTTGTTCATTATTCCATTTAATATATTTGATTTTAAGTAATCTATAATTTAATTTTTCTTTATCACCATTCATCTTATTTAAATTATTTATAAATGTTAAAATTTTAAACCTTATATATTCAGATGGGATAAGATTTTTAATAAAGTTTCTTATATTATTATCAGTATGAGTTAAATCTCTTACAAATTCAAAACGCATCAAACCAGATTTATTTTCGTGAATTGAAAAGTTGAGATTATTCTGCATTTTTAAATTTAAAAAATCATAAATCATACTTATAAATTTTCTTTGTTTTTTAATATTTTTAAAATCTTCATATTTTAAAAATAAAAACTTAGATTTTGGAAATATATTTTTAAAATCAATAATTTGCTGGTAATAGTTCCCTCGTTTCAAGTAACTATAATGTGATAAAAAAAAACTACTGCTACTTTTTAATCTTTTTTCTTCTAATTCTAATGCATCAAAAAAAGATTCTTTTTCATACCCTCTTGATTTTGACATTAGATAATGAGAGAAAGCTCTTTCAATAGGTTTCCTTAAAACTAGTACGAATTTAGGATTTTTTATATATTTCTTTATATTTATAGCAGATTTTTTAAAAAAAATATATGATGGATCCACTTCCCCTCTAACAATATATTTTTTATTTTTAAATTGATTAATATACCACTCAATTTTTTTATCGAAATTATGACTAAAAAAATGTGTTTCTTTCTGATATGGTAAAGAAATACGATAATCTTGTTTTAAAATTTTATGTATTGATGATGTTGCTGCTTTTTGAACACCTAATATAAAAAAATCAGGTAAATTATTTGTTTTCATGAAAATTAGATGTAAAATTTCTTTTAATACTTTTAAACTCAAAATATATTCTTTGACATAAGATAAGTAATAAAGTTCCAAGAAATGTAAAACTAATTATAATAATCAATCTATTAGGATATTCCTTATACAAAGAAGGTTTTGCATTATCTAATATATTAACAAATAGTCTTTCTTTTGATTCCTCAATTTTAGATAATTCATATTGCTTTCTTATTGTTATATAGACCTCTTGATTAACTTCGACATTTCTAGTTAATCTTAATCTTTTTAATTGTAAATCTGGAGTATCTAGACTTAGTGGATTTTTCTTCTTAAAACTAGTTAATTCGAGCTCTGATTCTTTTAAATCTATTTTAGAAGAGTCCAGCATTGTTCTTAGAAAAAGCTTAGTTTTTGTTGCAAAATGTTTTTGTTCATTACCTACGTACATAATTACATAATTTGAAATAAAATTTGCAATATCAGCTGCTAATTGAGGTTCATCCATTAGAACTTTTACTTCTATTAATCCAGAATTTTTTTCATCAACATCAATAAGTTCATCAAGCAATTTGATAGCATCTTCTTCGAACTTTAATTTTGAATTATATTCAAAAGAATTAAATAAAGTTTTAAAATATAATAGAAAACGGTTCAAAATATTTAAATCATCTAATTCCCAGTATTCAATTAAATTAACTGGGTTAGAAAATTTTTTTGAATTCCATTTCTTGTATAATATTTCTTTTTTTAATCTTCGACTCTCAATTATATCAGGTATATAAAAATTATTATCTGAATTTGATGATTCGAATCCAAAAGATTCTATCGCATCTTTAAAGTCACTATAAATTTCATTACTTGAGGATAGCTCACCTGCTGGATAAAGTGTAATTTCTGATTTAAAAAAAACTTTAGCATAAAAAGAATAGAAAATAGATATAAAAAATGATAATACTAAATACTTCATTATATTTAATTTATTTTTAAAAACATACTTTGTAAAAGATGATGTTGTATCCATATTAATTTGATGCACTTTGTATGACAGCAATTAAAGTTGCTAATTGACCAATAAGACTCATAGATTCTTTCAATTTATTCCATGTATTAAAATTTTCTTTAGTTTCAACAAAAATTGTTTCACCATTATAGATTTCAGTAAATTTACTTGATACTTTTATCTTTTGATTAAAAGAATTAACAATATATATATTACCCCTTGATTTATTTGTTTTTCCTCCAGCATTTTTTATATAATCCTCTATACTTTGGCCATCTACATAAGGATATCTACCAGGATATTCAATTGCACCAATTACCTCAACATAACTTATTAAAACAGGAATATATACCTTATCATCAATATTTAAATTATAAGCAAGTACTTCAGATGTAAACTCCTTATTATTTGAAATTACAGAACCCTTTTCAATTAAACTTCTTGACTGAATGTATGATATTTCAGATAAGGACCTGTTTTGTGGAGGTATCAAGTTAATCCTCGCTAATTCTAAATCCTTGATATCACCTAAAATATCATTATTAAGTATTATTTTATTTTTATCTGCGCTATCAGTATATCCACCAGCTTTTAAAATAAGCTCATATACGGTCATATTTTCTTCAAGAAAATAATAACCAGGAATTTTCACTTCCCCATTAATAAAAACCATTTTCTTAGAAAAATCTTTTTCAGGTATAATAATATGATCATACTCATTAATAAATATATCAAGACTATCATTATTTATAGTAATTTCTGATGGTAACTCTTTATTTTTTATAAAACGTGAAATCTTAATTTTTTCCGTTTCAATATCATTTTTAAATCCACCACAAACAGCAATAAAATCAGCTAATCTTTCATTTTTTTTATACTCATATCTTCCTGGGCTATTTATACCACCATAAATATCAATATATTTTGTATAATTTTTTAAATAAATCTCATCTCCTTCAAGGAGTTGAGGATTATTTCCTAAGCCTAATCTTTTATATTCTAACAAATCAATATTATAAAAATTAGATTTGCGTTTTAACACTACATTCCTATAAGTTAAATTATAATCTTCTTTAATATTAATTTGCTTAATTATTTTTTCATATACATCAGATACCTTATCTAGAGGGTTAGTTAAAATTTTTGTTGGACCAGAATTTGTACCAAAAATATTAATATAAAATTTTCTTATATTTGTTAATGTAATATCAAGATTAGAATCTGTATATTTTTTTGCAAAAATACTTTTAATTTTATCATATGATTCTTTTAATGATAACTTTTCTAAGTTTATCATACCAATACCTGGGATAACAATATCATTTAATTGTGAAATAACAATATAGTCGCTAAAAACAATATCATTAACTGAAAAACTAATAAAAAATTCATCTCCAGGTCCTACTATATACTCTTCTAATATAATAGGGTTATTTATGGGATTGACATTTTTATGATTCTGTAAATTTATTTGTTTATTTTTTAACTGATTAGAATATAGTTTTTCCAAATTCCATTTATCGAAAGAATTATCTTGAGTAAATAAAAAACTTATAATTATTAAAAATATAAAATTCATTATACAAGTCCAACTTTGTTTCTAATATACCAATCTAATGATAGCAAGATTATAATTACTATCAAAAGGTAAGATAAATTATTTAAGTCAAATTTAGTATAATTTACGGTATTAACTTTTGAAATTTCAATATTTTCTAAAAACTCATCTAAATTAATGCTTTTGTAAAAAACTCCTTCAGTATTATTTGATATAACAGATAAAAAATCCATATTAATACCATCTACAGAAATTTCTCTATCAATCTTATTAACTTTTATATTTATGAAATTACTTTTAATATTATTATTATCTAATTTTATACCAGCTTGCATTACGTACTCACCACTTTTATAAAAAACTATTTCTTTGGAAAAAAAATCTACAGATTTCTTTTCCAAATCATTAAACTGCATATACAGCTGATTATCTTTATAAATATTTAAAAATAAATCATTAATATTTTTATTATTATAAAGCTTAATTTTCACATCTAAAGGTGTATTAATATTTACACTGTATGTATCAACAAAAATTTCAAATATTCTATTATTTGAATATACTTCATTGTCAATTACAGATAAAATCAAATCCTCAAGCATTAAACTAGTATCATCAATTTGGTAAGAATTTTCTTTTAAATTTGGAATTAGAAATAAAATAATATTTTTATGCTTTGAAATAAATGTATTTCCATTATCATAAGATATATTTGCATCATTATTGCATTGAATTATATGATTAACTTCACTGGAGGGAAGAATATAATAATTACCCTTATAAAAATACTCATTACCAAACTTATTGACCACTAAATTATCAATATTTTTATAATCACAATTACAAAAATCTAATATATAATTTCTAGAATAATTATTTGGTCCAAGAAAATAAATAATCTTCTGATTATTTATTTCAAAATTATTAATAATTGACTTATCATCATTATATATTGGAAAATCATCAAAAACTAGAAGACTATAATCCTCAAAATTAAAATCGTTCATTGATTTATTCCATAAATTATTATTTAATCTATATATGTGATCAATATTGTAATCATATAAATTATTTTTTATAATTTTTTTTATATAACTAGTATTATTTGATATAGATCCACTTATTAATAATAGTTTTTTACTTGAAAATTTATTTGCTGGTATGAATAATTCTAAACTATTATTTAAATAATTTGATTCAAAATGGTTATTTGTTATATAAATTGCGTTAAATCTATCTATTTTATTTATTGGTAAAGTAAAAGTAATTTCTTGATAAGAATTTTCCTCAAGATTATAATCATTTAAACTATAATTTTTATAAAAATTATTATTTAAATGTATAGATCCATTAACACGAATATTTTCTATATTTTTTTTAACTAAAACATTAACTTTTATGCTATCATTATAAATTACTGTATCCAAAATTTCTATACTAATATCTAAATCTGATACCATCTGATTTCCATAACCAATAATATTAACGCTATTTAAATTTTTATAATCAATATCAGTTAAACCATGATTATTAAGTCCATCTGAAAAAAGAATAACTTCATTATTTGATTTATATTCATTTACAAAGTCACTAAAATTTGTGTAACTATCACTAAAATCTATTTCATCAAGATCAAAAATCTTCCTTAAAGAATTTCCAAAAATATAAAAATTAAAATTAATTTTATTTTTTTGACCCCAATCTTTAATTTCTTTTATGTTGTTTATTATATTTTGACTATGTTTTTTCATACTTTTAGAATTATCAATAACTAAGTCAAAAGTTTTATTTGAAACCGAAGAGAAAGTTATTGATGGATTAATTATTAATGTTACCAAAATAATAATAACAATAGATCTAATTAGTATTAAATGATAAAAGAACTTTTTTACTTTGTAACTTAAAAGTTTTATATAATTGTATATGAAAAAAGAAAAAATTACTATAAAAACTATATAAATATAGCTGAAATCAACTTTAAGCATGTTCAATTGAAGAAAAAGGTAATATATCTAATTTAGATATATCATTTTGAAGCATTTTTTTATATCCTACCATTGCAATCATCGCAGCATTATCTGTACAGTATTTAAAATCTGGAAAATGTATTTTAATATTTTTTTCTTTTTCTAAAATACTAGACTTTAATCTAAATCTTTTATTAGCAGAAACACCGCCTGCTATTAAAATATTATCGAGATGGTGCAAATCAACCACTAAAGATAATTTTTTTAGTAATGAATCAATAATACACTCTTGGTAACCTGCTGCAATATTAGATAATTCTTTATCTAATTCAACCTTACTAAATTTTTGAGATAAATAAAGCAAAGCAGTTTTTAGTCCGCTAAATGAAAAGTTTAATGGATTTGATTTAACAAAAGGAATTTTAAATTTATATTTATTAATATCTCCACCAGTCGAAGCTTTCTCAATTTCTGGACCTCCTGGATATTTTAATCCAAGAATTCTTGCACCTTTATCAAATGCTTCTCCAGCTGCATCATCAACTGTTGTACATAGTATTTTATAATCATTAAAACTATCTAATTTCCATATTTGAGTATGACCTCCAGATACAAGTAAACATAAATAAGGAAATCTTAAATTATTATCAATTTGACCTGAAAATAAATGTCCCTCTAAATGACTTACTCCAATTAGGGGAATGCCTAAACCAATCGATAAACCTTTTGCATAATTTAAACCAACCATTAAACTTCCAATTAATCCTGGACCTTGTGTAACTGCTACTGCATTTATATCTAATAAATTAATTTTTGCATCATCAATAGCTTTATCAACAACATAGTTAATTAATTTTTCATGATTTTTAGATGCTAGTGAGGGTACAACTCCTCCATATTTAGAATGGATTAGCTGCGTATTAACTACATTTGATAATATTTTCCCATCTTTAAGAACTGATGCAGATGTTTCATCACACGAAGTTTCAATTCCTAAAATAATCATAAATATAGTTTAATTATATTTATTCAGATTTATCTTGTTCATCTAAGCTTTTATTTTCCTCAGATGATGAATCTTCTGATTCTTCTGATTTATCATCAATTGATAAAACAATTCTTCTATTATCTGCATTGATTTCTTCAATATTTAAAGAAAGAATATCATTCGTCTGATAATCAGTAACAGAATTTTTAATTTTACTTGCTGGCACAATACCTTCAAAATCATTATCAAGTAGAACTACAACCCCTTTATCCATACTAAATAAAACTGTACCTTTAACTGTAGATTTTTCTTCAAAAAAGTCATTTATATTTAACCAAGGATCATCAGAAGTATGTTTAATACCTAAGGATAATTTTCTTTCAGAAGCCACAACATCTAAAACCTTAACTTTAACTTCATCATTTTGTTTAAATATATTATTAGCAGATTTTAATTTTCTTGTCCAAGATATATCTTCATTATTTACGAAACCTTCAATTTCATCGGATATTTGAACATAAACACCAGATTGAACAATTGACGATATTTTTCCATTATATACTTCATCAACTTTATATTTACTTTCAACTTGAACCCAAGGATTATCAATTAATTGCTTAACACCTAAAGATATTTTTTTATTTTCTTGATCAATTGATAAAATAATAGTTTCAACTTTATCACCTACTTTGTAAATATCAGCAGGATGTTTAATATGCTTTGTCCATGAAAATTCAGAAATATGCACTAAACCTTCAATACCTTCCTCTATTTCTATAAAAACACCATAATTCATGATGTTTACAATTTTTCCTTTAACTTTATCACCTTCTTTGAAGTTATCTTGAATTTTATCCCATGGATTTTGAGATAATTGTTTTGTACCTAAAGATAAACGACTCTTATCAACATCAATATCGATAATTTTTACTTTTATTTTATCACCAATAGATAATTTATCTGATGGATGATTAATACGGCCCCAAGTAATATCTGTTATGTGCAGTAATCCATCTACTCCACTTCCCAAATCAATAAAAGCTCCAAAATCAGTTATATTTTTAACAATTCCATCGATCTCCATACCTTTTTCAATAGAGTCAAAAATTTCTTTTTTATTAACATCAGAATTTTCTGACATTATTGCTTTTCTTGATACTACAATGTTTTGTCTTAACTCATTAAACTTAACAATTTTAAACTCAAATTCTTGATTTAGATAAGAGTCAAAATCAGAGACAGGCTTAACATCAATTTGAGAACCAGGCAAAAAAGCATTTATACCATTCAAATCTACTACCATTCCTCCTTTAATTCTTTTTAATATTGTTCCCTTTATAATAGTTTCATCACTTGCAGCAGAACGTAAACTCATCCATTTTTTCTCAAACTCAGCTCTTTCTTTTGATAAAATCAATCTACCATGTCTATCTTCAAAAACAACTAAAAAAACATCTATTTCCTGGCCTATTGCAGGAATAACTTCAAATTCAGATAAGCTTATAGTTCCTTCAGATTTGAATCCTATGTCTACTAAAACTTCCTTATTGTTAAGTGATACGACAGTTCCTTTTACAAGCTGTTTTTCATTTAATTCAACAATGTTTTTATTATATATTTCAGATTCTTCAAGCTCATTGTTAGATAAATCAATTTTTTTATCAATTTTTGAAATTTCTTCAAAATTATATGATTTAACATTTAAAATCTTTGCATCTAAATAATTTTTTACATCATGACTTATTATTACATTGTCATTAGATAAATCATTATTAGATTTTACATTTTCAACATTTTCTATTTGTTCATTTGTCATTTAGTTTTGTTCCTGTTTTATTAATTTATATATATAGTTTACCTGCATTTCAATAGTCATTTTTGTTGTATCAATCTCTATCGATTCTAGTGGTTTTATCAAAGGAGAATTAATTCTTGTACTATCATTATAATCCCTTGAAGTTAATGAATCTTCAACATCTTTAATATCCAAAAGAGGATTTTTGAGTTTTAATTCATTAAACCTTCTTTGAATTCTAGATTTAAGATCAGCAACTAAAAAAAATTTGAAATCGGCATTAGGGAAAACTACTGATCCTATATCTCTTCCTTCGCAAACGATATTATTATCTTGACCAATTAATCTTTGCATTGAAACTAATTTTTTCCTAATTATTGGGTTGTTACTAGTAATATGAATCTTTTCATTTACTATGTTTTCAAAAAGAAATGAAGAAATATTAATTTCATTCCAATAAACTTGATTAAGACTTTCACCTTTTAATTCAATATTATTTTTATTAAAAAAATCATCAATACTACTTTGGTTTGAATCAAAAAGATTATTTTTTATAAAAATATAGGTAATAGCTCTATAATATAAACCAGTATTTAAATGTATAAAATCAAGCTTCTTCGCTAATAATCTAGCGGTTGTTGATTTACCCGATGCTGCTGGCCCATCTATAGATATAATCATACTGCCAATTTCTCCTCGTTCAAAAAGCTTGATAATATACTATATTTATTGAGATATGTAAAATTAATATTTATTATTTTTTTTTTCTCTAAGAATTGCATTTATTTTTTTTTTGCTTATTTTTTTATATTTTCCTTCTTTTAAACCATTCAACTTAATTCCAGCAAATTCATATCTATGAAGATTTAAAACTTTATTATCAAACTGGTTGAAAATTTTTTTTATTTCTCTATTTTTACCTTCAGTTAATATCACATCCCAAAAATAGCCATTGTTAATATATTCTAAAAATTTTATATCCGCTTTAAGAAAATCATTACCTACTTTTATACCTTTTTTTATTTTTTTTAAATTCTCATATGAAAATTTTTTATCACTAAATACATAATATTTTTTTTTAAAATTAAATTTTGGATGAGATAAACTATAACTTAAATCACCATCATTTGTAATAATAATGATACCAGATGTATCATAATCTAATCTCCCAATTGAAAAAAAATTTAAACCATCAGGAATTAAATCATAAATGATTTTTCGATCTAAATTATCTTTCTTACTACAAATATAACCTTTAGGTTTATTTAAAATATAAGTTAAATCTTCAAGCTTATTTATCAACTTATTATTAAATTGAATGTAAGAACCAGGGTTAACGTTGTAAGAAAAATCAGAAATTACTTTACCATTTACTTTAATTTTCCCATTTTTTATATACTCGTCGCATTTTCTTCTTGATCCAATGCCACACTTAGCTAAATATTTATTTAATCTCATTTTAATTTAGGTAAAAAACCTACTTTTCTATAAACTTTAGATATAGTATTTCTTGATTTTCTAAATCCATTATTAGAACCCTTAGCTAATATTTTCATTAAATAATCTTTATCTTTAATTAACATATTATACTCATCACGTATTGGGGACAAAGTTTCAATAATTATATCAGCTAAATCTGATTTAAAATGTGAATACATTTTACCCAAAAACCTTTTTTCAATTACATCAATTGAATCAGAAGTGAGTGCTTTGTAAATAGTAATTAAGTTTGAAAGACCAGGTTTATTTTTTTTATCAAAAGTTAATTCACTACCTGAATCTGTAACAGCTCTATTAATTTTTTTTCTTATTAAATTTGGATCGTCTAATAAAGAAATAATATTGTTTGAATTAGAATCAGATTTTGACATTTTATTATTTGGATTTTGTAAGCTCATAATTCTTGAACCATTTTTAGGTATAAAAGGTTCAGGAATTTTAAAAGTATCTGTATAGTGTTTATTAAATCTTTGTGCAATATCTCTCGAGAGCTCTAGATGCTGTTTCTGGTCTGAACCAACCGGTACTAAATCTGCCTGATAGAGTAAAATATCTGCTGCCATTAAAATTGGATATGTAAATAAACCTGTGTTAATATTTTTTAAATTTTTTGACTTAGATTTGTACTGAGTCATTCTAGACAATTCTCCTTGATATGTAAAACAACTTAATATCCACATCAATTCAGCATGATGAGAATTATGTGATTGAATAATTATATCATTTTTTTCTGGATTAATACCACAAGCAATATACTGAGCAACAAATGATAAACATCTTTTTCTTAATTCTGATGGCACCTGATTTGTTGTAATAGCATGCATATCAACAACTAAAAAAATACTTTCATAATCTTTCTGTAATTTGTTCCAATGTTTTAGTGCTCCGATATAATTGCCAATACATAAATTACCTGAAGGTTGTATACCTGATAATATTGTTTTTTTATCCAAAATATTCTCCTATTTGTTCATAAATAAATATGGCTTCCATAAAGCATTACCACTTTTAACTAATTTTTGCATATGATATATATGTGATGGTTTTTTAGGTTTATTTAATAATTTCATATTTATCTGACTTAATAAATAATTTCCTTTCTTTATATTGCATTTACTACAAGCAGAAACTAAATTTGTCCACGTATCTTTTCCACTTTTATCCTTAGGAATAACATGGTCAATTGTCATTTTTTTTGAATTTTTTCCACAATATTGACATACATTATTATCTCTACTCAATATATTTTTTCTTGTTAGAGGTATATTTTTTATCTTAATAAATACATATTTTTTTAATTTTATTACACTTGGAAAACTTAACTTCAATTTTTCTGAACAAATAAATGAATTTGTTTTTTCTATTAAATCAACTTTTTCAAGAAGTAACATAATTATAGCTTTTTTACCACCAATAATTTGTATTGGTTCATAGCTATTATTTAAAAGCAAAACTTTTTTATCTATATTCATTATTTATCTCAAAAATATTAAAATCTAAACTGGACAAATTTTCACAAAAATTTTTATTATTTTTAACAATAGAACTTATCTTCACCTGTCCTGATGCATGGATGAATTCCTCATTATTAATAAACATTCCAACATGGGTAAAATTATAGTTTTCTTTAAAATAAATCAAATCACAAAGAATAATATCATTAGTTGTCTTTTTTTTAATTGCGTTACTTTTTACTTGTTCTGAACAATCTCTTGGCAATAGAATTCCTTTCAAACGAAAAATAGACTGAATAAAACCCGAACAATCATAGCCAAATGAAGATTTACCACCCCACAAGTAAGGAGTACCTAACAAGCTCTTGGCTAAACTAACAAGACCAACTCTTGATAAAGAATCATTATTAAAAATTAATTTATTTCGATCTACAATAATTTGATTTTGATTTGGTAATAATAAGTCAATAGAATTATTTTTATTTTTACTAAATACTGGTAAATAAGATCCAAAACTTAACAATATGTTATCACGATATATAAATTCTTTTAAGAAACACCATTCATACTTATTTTTAATATTTTTTTCTAAATTATTTTGAATAACATATGACTTATGTATCCAGCTTTTGTATTTATCCCATTGTACTATTTCATACCAATCCTCATGATAATCAACTATATTTAAATATTCCCATATTAATGCTTGAGATACCATTTCAGATTTAAAAGTTGGTTCAAAGTATAATGGTGCATTACTTGTTTTAACTATACATTCTTTAATTTGCATTTCATTTAATTTTTATAAATCTTCTTTTGCCTACTTTTATAGTATATTCTTTTTTAATTTCTAAATTAAAATGTAAATCTTTTACTATTTCATCGTTTAATTTAATAGCAGACTGTTTAATTAATCTTTTTCCTTCACCTTTGCTTGAAATGAGATTATTATCAAATAAAAAGTCTAATAACTTTACTCTTTCTGAAATTGAAATTATTTTAATATCTTTTGGAATGCCTTTATTGACAATAACGCGATCAAAGTTTTCTTCTGCTTGAGATGCACTTTTATTATCATAATAAATTGATACAATATCACGAGCTAGCTTCCTTTTTAAATCTCTATGATTTATTTTATTAGTTTTAAGAGATAATTGAAAATCATTGATTTCTTTTAAAGTTAAACTAGAAATATATTTAAAATATTTGAAAATTAAATTATCAGGTATGGATAATATTTTTCCATACATTTCATTTGGAGAATCATTAAAAGCAATATAATTTTCATATGATTTAGACATTTTCTCAAAACCATCAGTTCCTTCAATAAGCGGCATTGTTAAAACTACTTGAGGTTCCATACCAAACTCTTTCTGTAAATCTCTTGCAAGCAATAAATTGAATTTTTGGTCTGTACCTCCAATTTCTATATCTGAACGTAAATAAACACTATCGTAAGCTTGAGCTAAAGGATACATGAATTCATGCAGTGAAATAGGTAACCCGCTATTATATCTTTTACTAAAATCATCTCGTTCTAAAAATTGTGCTAAAGTGAATTTTGAAGATAATTTTATTAATTTGTTAAAATTAATTTCATTAAGCCACTTTGAATTATAAACAATTTTTGTTTTCTTAATATTTAGAATTTTTGAAACTTGACTTATATATGTCTTAGAATTTTCTTTGGTTTCTTTTAAATCTATTTGTGGTCTAGTTTTATTTCTTCCTGTAGGATCACCAATCATTGCTGTAAAATCACCAATTACCAATATGATATTGTGACCTAAATCTTGAAATTGCTTCAATTTATTTAAAACAACACTGTGACCAATATGTAAATCTGGTCTACTTGGATCACACCCAAGTTTAATATTCAAAGGAATATTATTTTTTACAGATTTTTCAAGCTTATACATAAATTCTTTCTTAGGAAGAATTTCTTCAATTCTTGATGTTAAAATATCATACTGACTGTCTACAGACATAAATCCCATTAATTACCTTTCATAGAACGTTTTATTTCTCTATCAATATCTCTCTTCTTGATAGTCTCTCTCTTATCCCATTTCTTTTTACCTTTAGATAATGCTATTTCTATTTTTGCTTTCCCTTTTTTGAAATACAGTTTCAAAGGCACTATTGCAAAACCTTTTGTTTCAAATTTTGATTTTATTTTTAATATTTCATATTTGTGCATTAATAATTTTTTATCTCTTAATGGATCATGATTAGCATAACCTAAATGAGAGTATTCACCAATGTGCATACCTATAATAAAAATCTCATTATTTTTTATAGTTACATGAGACTCAGTTATATTAACATTACCCTCTCTAATAGCCTTAACTTCAAATCCTTTTAATTGGATACCTACTTCAAACTTAGATATAATATCATAAAGATAAGAAGACTTGCGATTAGTAGAAATTATATTCATAATTAAATTTTATCCAAAATAATCAATATAGTAATATAAAAAAAAAGCAGAACTTTATGTTCTGCTTTTTTTTAGATAATATTATAAATTATATTACATCATACCACCCATACCACCCATACCTCCCATACCACCCATATCTGGAGCAGGGGCTGCAGGAGCTGCAGGTTCAGGCTTATCAGTTATAACAGCCTCAGTTGTTAGTAATAAACCTGCAATACTTGCCGCGTTTTGAACAGCTGTTCTAGTTACTAAGGTAGGATCTATAATTCCAGCTTTTAACATATCAACATATTTTTCATTCCTTGAATCAAATCCAATATTACCTTTTTTATTTTTGATTTCATTTATAACTACTGAATCTTCTAACCCAGCATTTGCAACTATCTGCCTTGCAGGACCTTCTAGTGCTGTTTTCAATATTTCTGCGCCTAGTGCTTCATCACCAACCATACCTTTAGTATTAATTTTATCACTTGCACGCAACAAAGCAACACCACCACCAGCAACAATTCCTTCTTTTACAGCTGCTCTAGTAGCATGAAGAGCATCATCAACTCTATCTTTTTTCTCTTTCATCTCTACTTCAGTAGCTGCACCAATATTTATAACTGCAACTCCACCAGAAAGCTTAGCTAATCTTTCTTGTAGTTTTTCCTTATCGTAGTCAGAAGTAGATTTTTCGATTTGTACTTTAATTTCATTTATTCTAGCAACTAAACTATCTTTTTGACCTTTTCCTTCAACGATAGTTGTATTATCTTTGTCAATATTAACTTTTTTAGCTTCACCTAAATAAGCCATATCAGCATTTTCTAGTTTATAACCTTGTTCTTCAGAAATAACAGTTGCTCCAGTTAAAATTGCAATATCTTGCAACATCGCTTTACGTCTATCTCCAAATCCAGGAGCTTTAACAGCTGCAACTTTAAAAGTACCTCTAATTTTATTCATTACTAATGTAGCAAGAGCTTCGCCTTCAATATCTTCAGCAATAATTAATAATGATTTCCCTGCTTGGACCACTTTTTCTAAGACAGGCAATAGTTCTTTCATATTACTTATTTTTTTTTCATGAACTAGTATCAATGGACTATCTAATTCAACTTCCATATTTTCAGCGTTTGTAACAAAATAAGGAGATAAGTACCCTCTATCAAATTGCATACCCTCAACTGTTTCAAGAAAAGTATCCATTCCCTTTGCCTCTTCAACTGTGATAACACCTTCATTACCAACTTTTTCCATAGCATCACTAATTATACCACCAATCGAATGATCATTATTAGCAGAAATAGTTCCAACTTGGCTAATTTCTTCTTTACCAGATACATCTTTAGACATTGATTTTAAAAATTTAACAACTTGTGATACCGCTTGATCTATTCCTCTTTTTAGGTCCATAGGATTTGCTCCAGCGGTAACATTCTTTAATCCCTCATTTATAATACTTTGTGCAAGAACAGTTGCAGTTGTAGTTCCATCACCAGCTACATCAGAAGTTTTTGATGCAACTTCTTTAACCATTTGAGCTCCCATATTTTTCACAGGATCTTCCAACTCAATCTCTTTTGCAACAGTTACACCATCTTTTGTTATATTAGGTGCACCAAATTTTTTATCAATAACAACATTTCTACCCTTAGGACCTAATGTAACTTTCACAGCATTAGCTAGTTCATCGACCCCATCTTTAAGTGTGCTTCTTGCACTTGTATCATACTCTATTAACTTTGCCATTTTATCTCCTTTTAATTTTATAATTTTATAAAGTTGCTAATATATCACTTTCTCTCATAATCATTAAATCTTCTCCATCTACTGTTACTTCTGATCCAGAATATTTACCATACAAAACTTTATCACCTTTTTTGAGAGTCATTTTATTAACAGTTCCATTTTCATTAACTTTTCCTGGTCCAACCGCTAAAACTTCACCCATTTGAGGTTTTTCTTTAGCTGTATCAGGAAGTATAATTCCTGAGGCAGTTTTTTCCTCTGCTTCATGAGCTTTTACAACAATTCTATTTGATAAAGGCTTTAATTTCATTATTATCTCCTAAGTTAAATGTTATTCATAATTTTATTTATATAAAAATACATTACAAATTTTATGCCAAATACCTTAATACTGACATAAAGTCATTATTTTCCTGTGCTACCAAATCCTCTTTCTCCCCTTGAAGTATTTGATAATTCTTTTTTTAATGAAAAAGAAATTGGTGAAGAATCAAAAGATACTAATTGAAATAATCTTTCACCTTTTTTGGCAGTATATGAATAATTTTTAATATTATCACATGAAGCCATTATTTCACCTCTGTAACCACCATCGATAAGACCTATTGAATTTGATAATCTTAGAGGTGTTTTATTTATACTTGATCTTGGCATAAGATAGTATGCTTTACCATCACCCGGTTCACAGGAAATACCTAGTTTTATCAATTTAGTTTCCATTGGTTTAATTTCTATGTCTTCAATTATATATAAATCTAAGCCCGCATCACCTGAATGAAAATGGCCATGATTTTCATAAAAATTTCTTGCATCCTCATTTATTATTTTTAAAAATAACTCCATAAATTCTCCTTTAATTTGGTTCAACCCAATCATTATTTATTTTTATAAGATTTATTAATTCTTCTATTGAATTTTTACTATCAATTTGATTTTTAATTAGTTTATGTTTTTTATAAAGTGATACTTTATTTTTTCCTGTACCTACATATCCGTAATCTGCATCAGCCATTTCACCAGGACCATTTACTATACAACCCATTACAGCAATTTTAAGACCTTTTAAATGACTAGTATTTTTTCTTACTTTTTCTGTTGTCTTTTGTAAATCAAACTGTGTTCTTCCGCAAGAAGGGCAGCTAATAAATTCTGTTTTTGAAATTCTTGTTCTTGTTGACTGCAAAATATTAAATGATAATTCATTATGTATCTTAATTTGAGAATTTTCTTTATCTTTTAGAAAAATACCATCACCAAAACCATCTAACATTGTACCTCCTAATGAAATTGATGTATTTATAATTTTTTCTTTAAATGTCAAACTAGATTTAAAGGATAAAATAACTGGTATATTAAAATTTTTATTAATCAAATTAATGAAAAAATTTCTGTGTCTTTGAATATTATTATCACAATTCAAAACTATAACTGAATTTTTATCATTATAAACTTTAGTTAGTAAATTAGTATTATTGAAATCAGATTTATCAATGTAAATAAACTTTTCATCTTGAATATCTTCTTCTAGATATTCTTTTACGTTCATCAAAGGATATATTCTTAATTTTTTATTTGATTTTTTCCAAATCTTAAACGGGCAAATTATTTTCAATTGAATAGGTAATTCTATAGAATGATTAATGTTTTCTAGATAAATATATTCCGGTGCTAAATCGCCAATATTCCATTTATCTATACTTTTTACATATGTATAGTTAATCTCAGACAAATCATTATAATCAATTTCTTTTAAATTTGATAAATCAACAATTACAATGGGAACATTATCGCCTCCAATTTTAAATCTTTTTTCAGTTATTTTCTTAATATAACTGAACGGATTTATATAATTATCTTTTACTTTAATATTATTTTTTAAAAAACTATTTTTTTTATATCTATCTAGAATCCTATTAGCTACAGGAATTTCAAATTCTGGATCTTCAGTTAAAGAAACTCTAATTGTATCTCCTATTCCATCTTCAAGTAATGTACCTATTCCAAGCGCTGACTTTATTCTTCCTTCAATACCATCTCCCGCTTCCGTTACGCCTAAATGTAAAGGATAATTCATATTATTTTTTAACATCTTATTAACTAATAATCTATATGCATTAACCATAACAATAGGATTACTTGATTTCATTGACAGGACTATATCTTTAAAATTATGATCTTCACATATTCTTATATATTCCATTGCAGATTCAACCATTCCTAAAGGAGTATCACCATATCTATTCATAATTCTATCTGATAAAGAGCCATGATTTGTTCCAATTCTCATAACAGTTCCATTTTCTTTACATATTTTAACTAATGGAGAAAATTTGTTATAAACTCTATCTAATTCTAGTTTATATTCATTATCATTAATTTCAAATTTCTGGAATCTTTTTCTATCTGCATAATTTCCCGGATTAATTCTAACTTTAGAGACTATTTCTGCAGCAATTTCAGCAGCTTTTGGTGTAAAATGAATATCTGCTATCAGAGGAACCTTGTAGCCCTTACTCAATAAATCTTTTTTAATATTATCTAAATTGTGTGCCTGCTTTACATTAGGTGCAGTAATTCTAACATATTCACATCCAGCTTTAATCATTCTTATGGATTGATTAACTGTATCAACTGTATTCAATGTATCAGTTGTAGTCATACTTTGAACTCTAACTGGGTTATTTCCACCCAATGGAACACCACCAATATTTACTTCTCTTGTCTTTAAACGTTTGTAAAAATTAGTTGATTCGCAATATTTAAATTCTGTACTAGACATATTAAAATATGATTTTAATTTATAGTTATAATTTAATGATTTTTAAAAAGAATACTTTAATAATTTATGAATTAATTAACCCTGAATTAATAAAAGATAATTTTAATTTTTTTTTAATCTATGTTTGAATTTTTCTATATCAAAATCCTTATCATAACCGATTGAAAAGAAAATAGATGAATTAAAATTTTTATCTGTAGTATTAAAATTTTCTAATTCGCAGCCAATTATAAAGTTAATAGATTCATTTATATTAAAATGTGATTCAATCAATAATTCAAATCTTGATAAATCAATTTCATCTATCAAATCAGTAATTTGTGAAAAATATTCAATTTCAATTTTTATTTCATTTTCTTTAAAAATTTTATCATAAAATACACCACTTTTAATATAGCTAGTTTTTCTTGAGTCATTTAAATAATCACTTATATCATATGATAATGCTATCTCTGCATTCAATCGGGCATTATTTGTCTCATTTATAAAAAAACCTATACCTTGATTACCATGGTATCTTATATCAACACCAATTTTAGAATTTTGATCTATTGATAATGTTGAGAAATTATATATGTTTGTAAAATCCAGAAATTTATTACTACTTTTGTACCTAATTTTTTTATACTGATAATCATCTACAAAATGCAAATAAGCTCTTAAATCTCTAAATGTATAATTATTTTTTTTATTTAACCTAAAGTATCCACCAAATCCCTTGCTCCCACTTTCATCAATAATATAACTACCTCTGAAATACTGTCTCCATGATGAAGTAAGATCAGTATCATGTGACAATAGTAGTGAAATAAGAACTAAGTATAAAATATTATTTTTATTTGTCATTTATTAATTATTGCAAGCTTTGTTGTTTTAGAACCTAAATTTCTATCATATGAACTTAGAAGATAAATACCAGATGGAATTTTTCTACCATTATCTGATTTTCCATTCCATTTTACATTTCGACTGTAATCTTCCATATTAAACGTTTTTAGAATACTTCCATTTAGGCTAATTACTTTTATAATTGCATCACTTGAGACATTACTGAAGATTATTTCTGAATCTTCTCCTATAATAAATGGATTTGGAGAAACTCCTATATTATTTTCATTATTTTTTCTATTAAATGAAGTTTCTAAAATAGATATGCCCATTTCAGTTGCAATAAAAACATTTCCATAATCATCAAATACAATATCATAAATAATATTTGATAAAATATTATGACTATCTTTATTTATTATACCCAAATTTGAATTAAAATATTCACCATTATTTTTTAAGACTCTAATTCCATCACTTTTTGTAGTGATCCATAAATTATTATTTTTGTCTAGTCTAATCTTACATCCTTCATCAAAATTAAGTTCAGAAAAATAAAAATTTTCTTGTATTCTAGTAAAATCAACCATGATATTTCCACTGTAGGTATAACTGACATGAAGAATATATCCCATTATTCCATAGTCAGTCATTACCCACAAAATTTCATTACCATAATTATCAACAGATATAATTAAAGACCAAATATTTAACCCTTGAAGCTCATCCAACCAATTAATATGCCAAATATCATCACTATAATTCAAAATATCTTTGTATTCAACCATTCTAACTCCACCTGGTGAGTACGGCGATGAATTATCCATTGTTTCAGAAAATAAATATGAAATCCATAAATTATTATTTTTATCAAATGAAAATTCTTTAGGGATATATCCTTGAAAATTATCTTGAATATGGTACCAATCATCACCGCTATTAATTGCAATAGAATTATTATTAAATTCAGAAAATGGATTTGCAATCCATAGGTTATTATTATTATTATCATATTTTATTTGATTTATTGTCATAAAACCATTTCGCCAGCTAGAGTTAAAAATACCATTATTACCTCCTAATATATTATTTTCCAAAGAATAATAATCATCAAGAATTATGGAATTATTAGATTCATTATATGTAAACTTAATTAAACCTCCATAAAAGGTACTATCAGATAGATTGAAAGAAAAATCATTAGCAACTTGATTATAATGACCTAACCATGATTTAGGATACACACCACTGTTTGAAAAAATAATTTCATTTCCTGAGGATACTACTGAATGAATAGTATTATCTCCTGACCAATAATTAAGCACACTTGCTATAAAATCACCCGAAGATAAAGGATACTTATTTATATTAAATCCATTAAATGAATAAAAATTACTTATTGATAAATTGCTGTTATTCAGTAATGGATTTTTATAAATAAAACCACCACTTTGATTAATATCATTTCTATGATTTACAATCCCAAAAAGACTCCCATCATCCAACAAAGTAATTGCATCAAACTGGTTTTTATATATTGTATTTGGTACATAAGATACCCACTCATCATTAACATTTGTTAAGATTCCTTTATTTTGAACTCCATAATACAAAATATCATTTAATTTTAAAAAACAACAAATATTATCAGTATACTCATCAGGTAAATTATGCTCTTCTATTAAATCTTGTTCGAAATAGTAATTATAAACACCTTGATTAGTTATTATTAATAATTGATCGGAAATAATATCAATTTTTTTTATTGTCTCACCATTTAAAAAAGTAACTAAATCATTATTATTTATATCCGTTATTTTATTTTCGTATGAAAAATATATACTATCTTGAAAGTCTATAATTGATATGATATTAATATTTTCAAAATTTACATCCCACGAACTTGATAATGATAATGTTGAACTTTCGAAGCTAGCACTAATAACGCCATTACTTGTAGCAAGATAAATGTTTTCGCCTTTAATAAGTAAATCATTTATGGATTCAAAAGTAATTGGAAAAGTATCAAAATAATTTACATATTGTATATGATTATCATCGCTAAAAGAATACTTAATTAATATATTACTTTGATTATATAAACCTGAAGCAAAAATATAATCTTCACTAATTGAAATGTCTAATATATGATCAAATTCAGGATATTCTAAAAATGAAATTAAATTAAATTCTTTATCAAAAATATTAATTGCAGTTGGTGAACCGCTTCCAATATATAAGTTATCATTATAAGATTTAATAAATGAAATATTTGAATAGTTTAAATTTTCAAGAAATATATTATTACTATATCCATAAACACCTCCAGTAGTAGAAACTATGATATTACTATTAAATTCAACGATATCTTTTGTATTTAATAATGAGGTTATGTTTTTTTTTAAATCAATGAAATTGTTTGGGAATAAAAAATTTAGTAGTAAAAAATTTGAAACTAAGATAGTTGAGAAATATTTCACTTTTTAAAATTTAAAAACTGATTAACCATCATAATCGCTGCAGACATGACTTCATATCCTTTATTTGAGTTATCATTTTTAATTCTATCTAAGGCTTGTTGGTAATTATATGTTGTTAATATACCATATAATACTGGAATATTATTTTTATTTAAAGATAGCTCCATTATTTGCTTTGTTACTGATTCCGAAATATATTCAAAATGTGCTGTTTCGCCTTTTATAACGCACCCAAGAGTAATAATAGCATCAAATTTTATATTACAATTATTTAATAATTGATTTGCAAAAGAAGGTACTTCAAAAGCTCCTGGAACTTTATAGACAAAATTCAAATCCAATTCATTTCCAAAATTAGATTTATAACACTTTAAAGCTCCATCAATTAAGCCATCTGTTACTTCTTTATTAAAATTACTTGCAACAATTGCTATTCTCATTTATCAATTTTCTCCATAATTAGATGTCCCAGCTTATCTCTTTTAGTAGTAAGATATTTATCATTTACTTCGTTAGGTTTAAACTCAATTGCAACTCTATCAACTACTTCAAGACCAAAACCTTCAAGAGATATAATTTTTTTAGGATTATTTGTTAAGAGTCGCATTTTACGAATATTACAATCTAGTAAAATCTGAGCGCCAATTCCATACTCTCTTAAATCTGCCTTAAATCCTAGTTTGTGATTTGCCTCAACTGTATCATAACCCTCATCTTGTAATTGATAAGCTTTAATTTTGTTTTTTAAACCGATACCTCTTCCTTCTTGCCTTAGATAAACAAGCACACCTTTACCTTCACTTTCTATCATCCTTAAAGCACTTTCTAATTGTAGACCACAATCACATCTCAAAGAACCGAAAATATCACCTGTCAAACATTGAGAATGTACTCTAACCAATACTTCATCCTCCTTTTCAATATTTCCTTTGACTACTGCAACATGATGATCACCATTAATACTATCTTCAAATAATTTTAGTTCAAAATTACCAAAATCTGTTGGAAAAGGAACAGTAGTTATTTGTTCAATTAATTTATCAAATTTTTTTCTGTAAGAGATTAGGTCAGCAATACTAATAATTTTTATATTGTGTTTTTCAGAAATTTTTACCAAAGAATCATAGCGAGCCATTGTCCCATCATCATCAACAATTTCAACCAATAAAGCTAGAGGTTTGTGATTTGATAATCTGGTTAAATCTAAACATGCCTCTGTATGACCTGCTCTTTGTAAAACTCCACCATCTTTAGCAATTAATGGAAACATATGTCCAGGTCTCACTAAATCATCTGGCTTAGATTTAGCATTAAGCATAACCTGAAGAGTTTGCCATCTATCCTTAGCTGAAATACCAGTAGATATTCCATTTTTAGCATCTACACTTACTGTAAAATTAGTTTTTTGATGTTCAGTATTATTATCAACCATTGGATTTAGATCTAAAGCTTTTGCTCTTTCAGATGATACAGATGTACAAATTAAACCTCTTCCATATTTCATCATAAAATTAATATGATCTGGAGTTGCTTTTTCTCCTGAGATAATAAAATCACCTTCATTCTCTCTATTCTCATCATCTACAACAATTAACATTTTACCATTTTTAAAATCCTTAATTGCTTCTTTAATACTATTTAATTTCATTATTTATTCCTATTTAATAAATTTCTTTCAACATATTTTGCAATCAAATCTGTTTCAACATTTAAATAATCATTAATATTTTTAAATCCTAAATTAGTATTTTTTAACGTATGGGGTATTATTGATACTGTCAATGAATTTTCTTTTAATTCTTTAATTGTTAATGAAATTCCATCTAAAGTTATAGAACCTTTATAAATACAATATTTTAAAAAATATTTATCAAAAGAAACTTCAAAATCAACCCATCCATCTTCTGATGATTCTTTAGATATAATTTTACCGATACACTCTACATGACCTTGAACTAAATGACCTCCTAATCTATCTGAAAATCTTAGACATCTCTCCAAATTGACAAAATGATTCATATCTAAATGTGAAATATTACTTTTGCTTAAAGATTCTTTAATTACATCAAATCCTAGTAAATTTTTACTTCTTTTTACAACTGTTAAACAAACACCATTCACAGAAATGCTATCACCGATTGAAATATCATCAAGGTTTGTTGTAATTTGAATATTCCAGTATCCTTTAAACTTTTTAATATTATTTACCTTGCCTAAATCCTCAACTAGTCCTGTAAACATAATTCTTTTTTTCTCATTATTTTAAGACTATCATTCTCAAACTGGTTTTCATTAAAAATTTCCCAATCATCGTTTATCACTGGACTTTCAAGAACAGCATTATCTAAGCTTTTATTTGAAGTATATATATAGATTTCATTAATCAAATTTTTATTTAAAAACGAATTTATTAAGGTAGGTCCTCCCTCAACCAATAATTTAGTTATTCCTGCATTACCTAAAACTTCAAGTATATTATTAACATCTAATAAATTATTTTTAACCTTAACAGGAAGAAATTTTGCATAAGCTGTATTAGTTTCTCCAAAGTTATCTTCATTACATAATATTATATTATCTGATTTATTATCATTAAATATTTGGAGAGATAGTGGCAATTTTCTATTTGTATCAATAATTATTCTTTTAGGATTAGCTCCTGTTATATTTCTTACTGTAAGCGAAGGATTATCAACCAGAACTGTTTTAGTACCAACCAGAATTCCATCAACCTGTGATCTTAGCTCATGTGTAAAACAGTTAGAATCATACCCTGTTATTGATGTTGTTGAATTTGAATCAAGACCCATATAACCATTGCTTGATTGAGCAAACTTTACTATAACCCATGGATAACCATTTTTTATCCAATTAAAAAAACCAATATTTAATTCATAGCATTTATCAGATAAAATTTCTGTAAAAACATTTATATTTGAATTTTTCAGTTGACTAATTCCAGATCCATTAATTTTTGGATTTTTATCAATACTACCTACATATACATTTTTTATTCCATTTTCTATGATTTTATTAACACATGGTGGAGTTTTAGAAAAAATATTACATGGTTCAAGATTTACATATAAATCTGCTCCTGCTGGGTCTTCAATACAATTATTTAATGCATCAACTTCTGCATGAGGACCACCGAAATATTTGTGATACCCCTCACCAATGATTTTATTATTTTTTACTAAAATACACCCAACTAACGGATTAGGAGAAACATTTCCTCTACCTTGCTTTGCAAGCTCGATAACTCTTTCCATAAACTGTTCATGTAAATCCATTGTTTAATTTTCCAAAACTTTATATATGAACTCAAATAAATCAAATGAATTAACAAGTCCATCACTATTTATATCAGCATACCATTTTTCTAAATTTTCTAATTCAACATTATTTTTTATTAGATATTTCAGTTCTATAACATCCATTAAATCAAGTTCATTATCTAAATTCAAATCACCTTTTAAAAGATAATATTTTTCTTGTTCTGATAAAATAAATGCTCCATAAAGACAATAAGGTGCTGCTTCATTGTGACCACCATAACCCTCATTTAACAATTCGATAGATACTAACTCAGGATTAGCACCATTTTCAATAAAACTATCATATGCAACTACAGAATTTTCATATGGTATTTGCTCATCTCCAATACCATGGAACAGATATAACTTACTTTGAGGAATCCAATCAAGCAGATCATTTTCTTCTAAGGTTAATCTAAATGGAAAATTCTGATTTGTTCTAAACTCGTATATAACCTCACCTTTCAATAAATAAATTGGTATATCAGGTAAAAAATTATTTATATAGCCTCCAGAGAATTGACCAGTATACAAATCAGGTAAAATTTGTGCATATTCAGGTTTAAAAAAATCATCTACTGTGCCAATACTATACCTTTCAATATAAGATAATATAACATATGGTAAATAATATGGATTAGTATATTTTTCTCTTGAAAGCATTAAATCAACCATTGTTCCTGACATATCATAAGCACCTGCCATAGGAAATGACATTGTAATATTTATATCAGGATGATTTTCTTCAATTTCTTTTACTGCCGCTAAAGCAGCATAACCTCCTTCTGAATATCCAGCGATATATAATTGATCATTAAATTGTATTGAACTTAACTGATTGCAAAATTGTTTTGTAGCATAAACCATATCTATCATTGAAGTAGCAGTTGGGTCTTTCAATTGATATGGATGATTTATTTCTGATATACCCAATCCAAGATAATCAGGTTCCATATAAATATAACCTGATGTAGGTAACCACATATTCAGATCATTAAATCCACCCATAGATGGAGCACTATTTCTTTTTATTTTAGTACCATGACCAAATAAATACATAGGATAACCAAATCTATGATTATCAGGTATTGATACAAAACCAGATGCCTCGGAATATTCTCCAAACTGATCTATTGTTTCATATACAATAGAATAAGCTTTAATATTAAATATTGCATTAGGGCTCAATTGCCCAACAGATTCATCAAGTTCATATTGAATAACACTTGATTCTTTTGAACCTTTGTATTCAAAAGATATCAAATCACCTCTTGCTGAAAATAAAAAAGATATTACTAATATAAATACTAATCTATTCATGTCTAAAATTACTTTATTAAAACTAATTAAAGAATTATTTTATTTTGTTGACAATAATTTCTAGCAAATTCGTAACCAATGACACCTGTTGCTACAGAAACATTTAAGCTTTGCTTTATACCTCTCATAGGAATTTCAACATGATTTTCTGACAAACTTGCTAATTCTTCTGAAACTCCAGTCACCTCATTACCAACTATAAAGCATATAGGATATGAAAATTTGGAAAGATAAATAGATTTTGATTTAATGGTTTGCTCAACAAGAATTAGGGAAATACCTTGATTTAAAATTTTTTTAGCTGCTTCAATAGGATTTTTATAATGCTCCCATGGAACAACTTTATCTGCACCAAGTGCAGTTTTGGAAATATCGTCTCTCGGTGGACAAGCTGTATAACCTGTTAAATAAATCTTACTTGCTCCAAAACCATCAGCAGATCTAAAAATTGATCCAACATTGTGCACAGACCTTACATTTTCAACTAAAATAGAAATTGGAAGTCTTGGTATTTTAATAACTTCTTCCTCTGTTGGTCTTGAAGCTTTAAGTTCATCATTGGTTCTTTTTATTTTTGCAATCATTTTATTAAAATATGAATAAATTAACTACATAAATTTACATTTAATATGAATAAAATAAATACACCTTTAGTAATTGTAGCAAATGGAGAGTTTCCACAAAATAAAATTCCATTAAAAATTTTAAAAAACGCTAATTATATCATTACCTGTGATGGTGCCACAGATAAATTACTAAAAAATGGCTTTGAACCAAATCTAATTATAGGAGATCTTGATTCGATATCTGCCAAAAGCAAAGATATATATCGTGATATAATCATAAAAACACCGAACCAATCTGAAAATGATTTAAGAAAGGCTATAAATTATGTTTTAACAAACAATATATATAAATTTTCTATACTTGCATCAACAGGAAATAGAGAAGATCATACACTAGGGAACATCTTCAGTTTATTTAAATATAATGACTCTGATATTACAATATATACTGAAAATGGAACATTTAACTTAATGAATGATAAAGAAAAAAAATTCAATAGTTTTATTAATCAAGATATATCAATATTTTCAATTGATAAATCAATAAAAATCTCATCAAATAATTTAAAGTATAACTTTAATAAAAGTACTATAAATACATTATTTTACGGTACTTTAAATAAATCATTAAGTGACTTTTTCACCCTATCAATATCACATGGAAATCTTCTTATATATCAATCATATAATGAAAATTAATTTAAATGCATATTAAATATTTCTATATAACAATCATATTATTTTTAGCATCAACTTTCATTCTAACTTACTTAATGCTTTCAAATAATCTTGAAAATTTTATTTACTTATTTAAATGGTTTATGAGAACTGTCTCTCCATTTATAATGATATATTTAATATATATTGGAATAAAAAATGATAAGAAGTAATTCAAATATTTTTGATATAATTATAATTGGAGGAGGACCAGCAGGATCCTCGGCAGCTCTTTATGCAAATAAGATTGGTTTAAAAACTATTATTTTAGATAAATCTTCTTTTCCTAGAGATAAAATATGTGGAGATGCTCTTTCAGGCAAGAGTGTAAGATACATGAAAGAATTGGATTTAATAGATGATGTCCGCCAACAAGATTGCTCAATAATAAAAACCATTACTTTTGGAAGTCCAAATCATAAGCAGTTTAATTTACACCTAGAAAATAAATTTCAGTCCAATACTATTAAAGAAGGATATGTTTTAAAAAGAAAAATATTTGATAACTTACTTTTTCAAAAAGCTAAAAAAGTAACTAAAACAAAAGAAAACTTTAAAGTAACTGATATTATTTACGATGATAATTCTAATATTATAGGTGTATGTGGTTTACATAAAAATGATTTAAAGTATATTTATGCACCATTAATTTTTGGCTGTGATGGCTCACAATCTATTGTTGCAAAAAAAATGGGGTTATATCCAAAGTTACAACATAAATCAGCCATAGCAATAAGATGCTACTATAAAAACGTTAAAGATCTCACCAATCAAATAGAGTTACATTTTATCGATGAGGTTTTACCAGGATATTTTTGGCTTTTCCCGTGTGGTAAGAATGTAGCTAATATTGGTATAGGTTTGAGTAAAGAACAAGCAAAAAATGATCCTAGAAAACTAACTGAAATTTTAGATGATGTCATTAATTCAAATTTTTTTAGATCAAGGTTTAAAGATTCAGAAAAACTAGAGACACCAAAAGGTTGGTCATTACCTCTAGGGAAAACAAAGAGAATAAATCATGGAAATGGGTTTATGCTGCTTGGTGATGCAGCAGGATTAATTGACCCATTTACAGGTGAAGGCATTGGAAACGCTATGGCATCAGCAAAAATTGCTACAAAAATTGCAAAAAAATGTTTTGAAAAAAATAATTTTAATAAACATTTAACTAAAGAATATGATAAACTCTTATGGTTAGAACTTGGTCCTGAACTAAAAACTAGCACTAAGCTTCAAAGACTAGCAAAATACAGATTATTACTAAATATTGTAATGAATAAAGCTTCTTCAAATGAGAAAGTTAAAGATATTATATCAGGAATGCTTGCAAGAGAAATTCCAAAAGAGATGTTAACAAATCCCTTATTTTACCTTAAGGTATTATTTACATAAATTTACCTATCAATTTTACTGACAGTAATAGTTTTCATATTTACAAATTCTTTGATACCATATACTGACAATTCTTTTCCATAACCAGATTTTTTTATACCACCAAATGGTAATCTAGGGTCAGATTTTGTCATATCATTTATGAAAACTGCCCCTGATTCTATTTTACTTGCAATTTTCTTTCCTTTTTTTAAATCGGATGTCCAGACACTTCCTCCTAAACCGTAAATACTATTATTTGATATCTCAATAGCTTCTTCAGCATTATTGATTTTAATTACACTAAAAATTGGACCAAATGTTTCATAATTAAATACGTCCATCGTTTCATCAACATCAACAAGAAGAGTAGGATAGTAAAAAAAATTTTTCTTTTTTCCTCCTATCAAACATTTTGCTCCTTTTTTAATTGATGATTTCACTAAAGTATCTAATTTATCAACAAACTCTATTTTTGCTAAAGGACCAATATTAGTTTCTTTTTTCAAAGGATCGCCCATTTTCAAATCTAAAATATTTTTTTTTATCTTTTCTATAAAAACATCATAAATATCTTTGTGAACTAAAAATCTTTTTGCAGCAATACAACTTTGTCCTGAATTAAAAAATCTTGATTTAATTGCAATCTTGGAAGCTATATCTACATTTGCATCCTCTAAAACAATAAAACTATCTGAGCCACCTAATTCTAATACAGTTTTTTTAATTTCTTTTCCAGATTTCATTGCTACTTGCGAACCAGCATTTTCGCTTCCAGTAAAAGTTACTGCAGAAATCTTAACATTGCTTATTATTTTGGAAACTTCTGATTTTGATACTAAAAGAACTTTAAAAATATTTTTATAAATTAAATTTTCATTAAATAATTTTTCTATTAATAATGCGCAACCACTAACATTCGGTGCATGCTTCACAACACATACATTACCAGCTATTAAAGAAGGAACAATAAATCTAAAAACTTGCCAATAAGGAAAATTCCATGGCATTACACCAAAAATCATTCCCAATGGTTCGTACTGAATAAAACTTTCATCATATTCAGTATCAATATATTCATTTTCTAAAAATTTTTTAGAATTTTTAACATAGAATTCTATTACCCATACACATTTTAAAACTTCTGATCTAGATTCAGTAATTGGTTTTCCCATTTCTATTGAAATCATTTTTGAATGAATATTAAGATCAGATTTTAATTTTTTTGCTATAGATAACAATACTTCTGCTCTTTTTTCAATAGAAATATTTTTCCATAAATGATAATCCTCATAAACATTATTTATTACAGAATTAACTTTATTTTCAGAAAAACATTTGTATTCTTTTATTTTTTTTCCTGTTGATGGATTTATTGATTTTAAAATCATTTTTGTTTTAATTAAGATTATTAAAGAATTTAAACAAAAAAATAATAATAAATAAATTATTAAAATATTAAATTGACACATCAATTATATTACAAAATAAGGTATTTCAATGACTGAATTAAATTTTAAGATTAGAGAAGCAGTAAATGAACCAATCAAAGATTATAAACCAGGTAGCGTAGAGAAAAAATCATTAAAAAAAACTTTAGAAAAACTAAAGTCAAAAATAATAGATATTCCAATAATAATTAATGGTAAGGAAATAATTACAAATAACACAGGAAAGTGTGTTATGCCCCACAATCACAAACATGTTCTTGCCCATTACCATAAAGCTGGTAAAAATGAAGTTTTAATGGCTATTAAAAGTAATCTAAATGCCTGGAAAGAATGGTCAAATACATCTTTAGAAAATAGAATCAAGGTTTTTCATAAAATGGCAGATTTATTGGCTGGTCCATATAGAGATTTAATAAATGCTTCAACTATGCTTGGACAAAGTAAAAATGTATATCAAGCTGAAATTGATTCTGCATGTGAATTAATAGATTTTTTCAACTTCAATTGCGAATATCTTTACAATATACATAAGCAACAACCAAAATATTCCCCTGAAGGAATGAAAAACTCAACTGAATACCGTGCATTAGAAGGTTTCATATTTTCTGTTGCACCATTTAATTTTACATCTATAGCAGCTAATTTATCATGTGCTCCAGTTTTACTTGGAAATGTAGCATTATTCAAACCTGCTTCTTCATCTGTTTATTCTGGTCATTTCCTTATGAATCTTTTTAAGGATGCTGGATTACCTGATGGTGTAATTAATTTCTTACCTGGTTCAGGTTCAGAAATAGGTAATATTGTTTTAAATCATAAAGATTTAGCAGGAATCCACTTTACTGGATCTACCAATGTATTTCAAAGTATGTGGACGACAGTTGGAAAAAATATCAAAAATTATAAATCTTATCCAAGAATTGTTGGTGAAACAGGAGGTAAAGACTTTATATTAGCTCATAAAAGTGCAAACCAAAAAGCACTTTCTACTGCTATGATTAGAGGAGCATTTGAATATCAAGGACAAAAATGCTCCGCAGCATCGAGATGTTATCTACCAACAGAAGTTTGGGAGAATATCAAGCAAGATTATCAAAAAGATGTTTTCTCAATTAAAATTGGAGATGTCGAAAATTTTAAAAATTTCATGAATGCTGTAATTGATGAAAACTCTTTTGATAATATAGTATCATATATAGAATATGCAAAAAAATCAAATGATGCATCAATTATAACTGGAGGTAATTATGATAAAAGCGAAGGTTTTTTCATTGAGCCAACCACAATAATTACAACAAATCCTAATTTCAAAACCATGGAAGAAGAAATTTTTGGACCTGTATTAACTATATACTTGTATGATTGTTCTTGGAAAGATGCTTGTAAACTTGTTGATAATACATCACCTTATGCTCTTACGGGGGCTATTTTTGCTGAAGACAAAGAAAAAATCATTTCTGGAACAAAATATTTAAGACATTCAGCGGGTAATTTTTATATAAATGATAAACCGACAGGAGCAGTTGTTGGCCAACAACCATTTGGAGGATCAAGGGCTTCTGGAACAAACGATAAAGCTGGTGCACCTGCAAATCTTTTAAGGTGGACTTCTCAAAGAACAATTAAACAAACTTTTAATGCTCCTGAAGATTATAAATATCCATTTATGAGTGAAGAATAAATGAACCATAAAATATTTTCTGAGTGTAATCCTTTAAGATTTGTAATAATTCACAAACCTGGAAAAGAACATAGTTTTATAACACCAGATAATATTTCTGAAAAAATTGAAATCAGTGGTAAACTAAAAGATAATCCTAATTTTTTATTATTTGATGATTTGATTCAAATAAAAAAAGCTATAAAGGAGCATGAAGAGTTCTCAAAAATTTTAAACACATTTACTGATGGGAATACTTATGAATTTTCTGACTTACTTAAATATACTTTAAGAAACGAATCTAGTAAAAAAAATTTAATTAAAAGATGTATTAGTAATGAATTTAAAACTTATAACAATCAAATAAATTTAAAAAAACTGCAAAATTTAAATTTAGATTTATTAGTTGAGGTTTTAATTACAGGTTATCTGAAAACAGAAAAAGTCTTTACTCACCCACTTCCTAATTTGATTTTCACGAGAGATTTAGCTGTAGTGATTGGAAAAACAATTCTAATTACGTGGAATAAAAAACAAGTTAGAAATCGTGAAAATATATTGTCTGAGTTTATTTTCTCAAATTATGAGCATTTTAATAATTTAAGAATTTATGAATTTAATAAATATTACCCAAATCTTAGTATTGAAGGTGGAGATATTTTAGTACTTGATAATAAAAGAGTTTGCATTGGTATAAGTGAAAGAACGTCTATTGAATCTATAAAAAAGATTAATAAAATAATTTTTCAGGAGGGATTTGATTCTGTATTTGCTATAAATCTTCCAAAAAAACGTGCTTATATGCATCTTGATACAGTTTTTACTATTGTAAGTAATAATGAAGCTTTAGTTTATCCTCCATTTTTAAATGATAATAACAAAATTCATATTTTTAAAAAGGAAGGAAATAATTATATTTCTGATGATAATATTATTGAAACCTTAAAAAAAGATGGATTACAATTAAAACCAATTTTCTCAGGTGGAAAATCAAAAATCATGCAAAAGAGAGAACAATGGACTGACGGGGCTAATTCTTTTGCATTAGAACCAGGTAAAATTATTTGCTATAAGTGTAATGAGTATACACTAAATGAATTAAAAAAAAATAACTATAAAATTGTTTCAAGTAAAGAATATATTAATAAATCTAATGAATATAATAATTCTAAAAATAAACTTGCTATAACGCTTGATAGTTCTGAACTTGTTCGAGGAAGAGGAGGCCCAAGATGTTTAACTTTACCATTACTAAGGATATAAGTGAATAAAAAAACTGCTATAATTGCATTGGGAGGAAACGCATTATCACCAAAAAGTGAAGCTGGAACTATTGAACAACAATTTAAACATACAAGAAAAAGCTTAAAATCAGTTATGCACTTTGTTAAAAAAGATTATAATATATGTATTACCCATGGAAATGGTCCTCAAGTAGGTGCGGAGCTATCTAGGAATGAAATATCAATGAATATAATACCTCCACTTCCATTAAATGTTCTAGTCGCTAATACTCAAGGAGCTATTGGATATATGATTCAACAATCTTTACAAAATGCACTCTATGATGAACAATCTAAAAGAGAAGTTGTTACTTTTATTTCACAAATGAAAGTTGATCGAAATGATAATTCAATGAAAAAACCTTCAAAATTTATTGGAAAATTTTTTTCAAAAGATGAAGCATTTGAACTATCAAAAAAATTTAATTGGGAAGTTGCTGAACAAGAAAAAAATCAATGGCGAAGAATTGTTCCATCACCTGAACCTCTTTATATTTTTAATGGAAAATCAATTAAACACTTAGTTGATTTTGGAACTATTGTTATAGCAGGCGGTGGAGGTGGTATACCTGCTTACAATAAAAAAAATGGTAATTTAAAAGGAATTGATGGTGTCGTCGATAAAGATAAAAGTTCTGCACTTTTAGGAAGAATAATTAGAGCAAATGAATATTTTATTATTACAGATGTTGATAATATATATTTAAATTACAATAAAGATAATCAGATGAAAATTAAAAATGCAACTACTAAAGATATAAAAAAATGGCTCAAGGATGGACATTTTGGATTAGGAAGTATGGAACCTAAAATTAAATCAGCACTTTATTTTCTTAAACATCATGGACAAAAAGTTGTGATAACTTCTATTGATAAAATTGAAGATGCTTTAAATAATAAAGCTGGTACACACATTACTAAATAATTATGAAAATACACGAATACCAAGCTAAAAAAATATTAAAAAATTATGAAATACCAATTCAGGATGGATACACATTTAATTCTATTGAAAAAGCTGAAGAAACAATTAAAAAAGTAGAAAAAGATTTTAATACAACTGATTTTGTTGTGAAAGCTCAAATTCATGCAGGAGGAAGAGGAAAAGGCGGTGGTGTTAAATATTCTCCTAACTTTGATTCTGCTTTAGAAAATGCGCGCAATATTTTAGGTATGAATTTAATTACGCCTCAAACTGGTAAAGATGGTAAACTTGTAAATAAGGTTTTTATTACTGAAGCATATGATATTAGCAAAGAATATTATGTTGCGATAACGCTCGATAGAGAAAAGAAAAAAGATGTTTTCATGGTATCAACTGAAGGAGGTGTTAATATTGAAGAAGTTGCTAAAAATACTCCAGAAAAAATTACAAAAATTTGGGTAGATCCCAAGACAAATTTAGAAAAAATGGATGCTGAAAAATTAGCTTTAAGTTTAGGGTTTAATGATAAATTAAAAGCTGAAGCTATAAAAATTTTTATAAATTTGTATAAGTGTTATACAGAGATGGATTGTACTATTCTTGAAATTAATCCTCTTATTAAAAGTGATAGTAATGAAATTATAGCTTTAGATGCTAAACTTAATTTTGACTCAAATGCACTTTACAGACACCAAGATATTATTTTAATGAGAGATTTATCTGAAGAAGATCCAATGGAGATAGAAGCAAATAAATTTAACTTAAATTATATAAAACTTGATGGAAATGTCGGTTGCATGGTAAATGGAGCTGGGTTAGCAATGGCAACAATGGATATTATAAAATTATCTGGAGGAGAACCTGCTAACTTTCTCGATGTTGGGGGTGCAGCAAATGCAGAAACTATAAAAAATGGTTTTAAAATAATTCTTAAAGATAAAAATGTTAAAGCTGTACTTATAAATATTTTTGGTGGAATTGTAAGATGTGATAGAGTTGCTAATGGAGTTGTTGAAGCAGTAAATGAACTTGGTCTTAAAGTACCTGTAGTAGTAAGATTAGAAGGAACAAATGCAATTGAAGCTAAAGATATTCTTTCTAAATCAAACGTAAAAATAATTCCAGCAGATGATTTTCATGATGCTGCTTTAAAAGTTGTTAAAGAGGTGTTAAAGTAATGTCAATATTAATTAATAAAAATAGTAAAATTATTGTACAAGGAATTACTGGATCAGAGGGTTCTTTCCATACACAGCAAATGCTAAATTACGGTACAAATATCGTTGCAGGTGTTACACCAGGTAAAGGTGGTCAAACTGTTTTTGAAAAAATTCCAGTTTTTGATTCAGTTAAAGATGCAAAAAATGAAACTAAAGCTAACGCTTCAATAATTTTCGTTCCTCCAAAATTCGCAGCAGATGCAATAATTGAGTCAGCAATACAAAAAATAAGTACAATCGTTTGTATTTCAGAAGGAATACCTGTAAGAGATATGATTAAAGCAAAACAAATTGTTGATGATAATAATGTCAATTTAATTGGACCTAATTGCCCAGGAATAATAACTGTTGATGAGTGCAAGCTAGGAATAATGCCTGGCTTTATTGCTAAAAAAGGTAATATTGGTGTAATTTCTAAATCCGGTACATTGACTTATGAAGCAATTGATCAATTAGTTAAAAACAATTTGGGACAAACAACAGCACTAGGAATTGGTGGTGATCCAATTATTGGTACAGATATGAGAAAAGCACTTGAATTATTTGAAAATGATGATGAGACAAAAGGTATAGTTCTAATTGGAGAAATTGGTGGAACAATGGAAATTGAAGCAGCAGAATGGGCAAAAGATAATGCAACAAAACCTATAGTTGGTTTTATAGCTGGTCAAACTGCACCTCCTGGAAGAAGAATGGGTCATGCTGGAGCAATAGTCTCAGGTGGTGACGAAACTGCAATCGCTAAAATGAAAATTATGAAAGAATGTGGAATTCATGTTTGTGAGTCTCCATCTAATATTGGAAAAAAAATGAAAGAAGTAATCGAGGTATAAATTATGTCAAAAAAAACATTTGCTATCATAAAACCTGATGCTGTTAAAAATAATTATGTTGGAAAAATTTACAATCATATTCTTGAAAATAAATTTAAAGTTCTATCAGCTAAATTAATAAAAATGAGTAAATTTCAGGCAGAACAATTTTATTTAGTACACAAAGATAGACCGTTTTATGAAGAACTAACATCATTTATGTCTTCTGGGCGATGTATGGTACTTGCACTTGAGAAAGAAAATGCTGTAGAAAGTTGGAGAAATGTAATAGGTGCAACTAATCCTGAAGAAGCTAAAGATGGTACTATTAGAAAACTTTATGCAAGTAGTTTGGGTGAGAACGCAGTTCATGGATCTGATTCAAATGAAAATGCAGAAAAAGAAATATCATTCTTTTTTTGTAAATCTGAATTAATATAAGTAGGGGGTAAAATGAATTTCTTTAAATTCTTCTTAATTTTTATATTTTTCTTTTGCTGTAATACTGAACCAATAAGGAAAGAAATTGTAGTTGGTAAAACTATCAAGATTGAACCATCTAATTTCGATTCAAAATTGAATAATAATTATAATTTTTTATGGTCAAAACCAAAATTTTCTGGTGAAAATATTGAAAAGCCAATGATATTTAAAATTGAAAATAACAAAATGCTACTTACTCCGCTTGTTGAAGGAAATTTTGATATAAGTTTAACTGTTGAAAGCTTAAATAATACTGATTTATACCAAGAGCTTTTTTCTTTTCAAGCAATCAATAAAGGAATTAAAAAAAGTAAACAACCAGTATTTTCTTCTAATAATTCAAATACTAAAAGATATACAATTCAAATAGCTTCTGTTCCTAATTTAGATGAAGCCAAAGAATATCAAAAAAAATTACGAAACAATGGATTTGATGCATATACAGAATCTTTAACATTAAAAGATAAGCAATTCTGGAGAATTAGGGTTGGAAATTTCACTGATTATAATAAAGCTAAAGAAATTGAAAAACTTTTGATTGACCTAAAATATGATACATGGTTTACAAATATTGATTAATTCAAACTAATTCTTGGTAATAACATTATCATTTATATAAATTAACAAGCTTTATAATTAATTATTAAAGAGAAAAAATGGCGGTACCAAAAAGAAAACAGTCAAAATCGAGAAGCAGGAAAAGAAAAGCACAGTGGAAAATGAAAGATAACTTCAATTTATCTACCTGCTCTCAGTCGGGAACTACTCACAAAAGACACCATGCTTACAAAGTTGATGGTGTACTTTATCACAAAGGAAAGATTCTAGTAAAAAACAATTAATTTTCTCTATGAAAATTGGATTAGATATAATGAGTGGTGATAATGCACCTCTTTCTAATATTAATGGTGCTATAAAGTATGTAAACAATCCATTATCTAAAAATAATGAAATTATACTTTACGGCAATGAGAACATCATTAAAAATAATTTAAATCTAATAAAAAAATATTCTAATAGAATAAATTTTATTTATACTACTCAAATTGTTAATATGGATGACTCACCTTCTTTAGCATACAAGAATAAACGAAATTCTTCTTTGATTAAAATACTGGATGATTTAAAAATTAATAAAATTAATGCTTCTGTCTCAGCTGGTAATACCGGAGCACTCTTAGCTTCATCGTTATTAATATTAGGTAAAATTGAAGGGATTAGAAGGCCTGCTTTAGCTCCTTTTATACCTGTAGGCAAAAAAGGATTTATTTTATGTGATGCAGGAGCGAATAGCAATGTAAAACCAGAACATTTAGTACAATTTGCTTTTATGTCATCAGCATATTTAGAACATTTAGGAAATATAAATAATCCAAAAATTGGTCTTTTAAATATAGGAATAGAAGAAAATAAAGGTAATCAATTAACAAAAGATACCTATAAACTTCTAAAGGATATATTTCCAAATTTCATTGGAAATATAGAATCTAGAACTTTATTTGATAATAAAGTTGATATTGTAATTTGTGATGGATTTACAGGAAATATCGTTTTAAAGCTAATTGAAGGAACAATTAAAAATGTTGTAAATAATACTTTAAAAAGTATTGATAATCATTCACTAAGTAAAATGGTTAAACCAGTATTATTTCCAGTTTTTAATGATTTAAAAAAATCTTTTGACTATGAAGAACATGGTGGTACTCCTCTCCTTGGAGTTAATGGTATTGTAATGAAATGTCATGGTTCATCAAATGCAAAAGCAATTGAAAATGCTCTTTTAAATACTCAAATTTCATATGAAAGTAAACTTATTTCTAATATGAAAATTGCTTTAAATAAAAATTTAAATGTCATATAAAAATAGTGCATATCTATTCCCTGGCCAAGGTTCACAATACAAAGGAATGGGCCTAGATCTTTATAATAAATATAAAGTTTTCAAAAGAACATATGAACAAGCATCAGATATACTCAATTTTGATTTAAAAAAAATATCATTTAGTTTAGAAAGTAATGATATAAATCAAACATTTTATACACAACCTATAATTTTTACATATAACGTTGCTATCTTTAGATTATTGAGAGAATTAGACTATTATCCTACAGCGGTTGCTGGACACAGTCTTGGCGAATATAGTGCTCTAGTATCAATAAATTGTATAAGCTTTGAGGATGGTTTAAAAATAATTAAAACTAGATCACAAGAAATGGATAATTGTGCATCAAATAGGCCTGGGAAAATGGCAGCAATCATTAATTTAAATATTAAAGAAACTAATAAATTATTAAAGAATTTTAAAGAAACAGTAGTAATTGCTAATATCAATTCTAATAAACAAATAATTATTTCTGGAGATTTAATTGGAATTGATAAAATTATTAATCATTGTAAAAAAAATAAAATTAGAGGTATTATTCCATTGAATGTTTCAGGAGCATTTCATTCACCATTAATGGAAAATGCTAAAATTGCTTTGGAAAAAATCATAAATAACACCAAATTTAATGACGTGAAAATACCTATTTATCAAAATTATAATGCAAGAAGCAATCTATTAGGAAAATCTATAAAGAAAAACTTAATTAATCAGCTAGCTTCTCCAGTTCTATGGCTTGATTCAATTAATAATATGATAAATGATAATAATAATAATTTTATAGAAGTAGGGCCTGGAAATGTTTTAAAAAATTTGAATAAAAATATTAGTTCTGATATAAAAAATATTAACTTTAAAGATTTATTAAAATGAAAAATAAAAATATAATTATTACGGGTGCTTCACAAGGTATAGGTAAAAGTATTGCTGAAAAATTTCATAAAAAAGGTTCAAATATTTTTATGATAAGTAGAAATGAGAATAATCTTTTAAAGCTTAAAAATAAGCTTATGAAAAATACAAAAAACAATCAAGTTATTGAATATTTTGCAGAAAATATTGATAATTATGATAAAATTTTAGATATTGTTAATAGTATTAACAAAAAACATAAAAGTATTGATGTTTTAATTAATAATGCTGGTGTAACAAGTGATAATTTAATTGTAAAAATGAAAGATGAGCAGTGGAATAAAGTTATTAATACAAATCTTAAAGGAACTTTCAACTGCTGCAAAGCAGTTTCAAAATTTATGATAAAGCAAAAATTTGGTAAAATAATAAATATAAGCTCAATTATTGGTCAAATTGGAAACAAAGGTCAAGTCAATTACTCTGCATCAAAAGCAGGAATTTTTGGTATAACGAAATCTTTATCTAAAGAACTTGGTTCTAGAAATATTAATGTGAATGCCATAAATCCTGGATATATAGAAACTCAAATGACTAAAAATTTAAGTAAAGAAAAAAAAGTAGATTTTTTAAGTAAAATACCTTTAAATAGATTTGGTAAAGCAATCGAAGTAAGTGAACTAACATATTTTCTTGCTTCCGATTTAGCAAATTATATTTCAGGACAAACTATAAATATTGATGGTGGAATGGTTGTTTAACTAAAAAAGGAGTAAGTTAATGTCAGATCATAAAAATAAAATAAATAGTATAATAGTAGATAAACTAGGTGTTGATGAAAATAAGATAACTGCAACTGCACACTTTATTGAAGATTTAGGTGCAGATTCATTAGATACAGTTGAATTAATTATGCAATTTGAAGAAGATTTTGGAATTGAGATTCCAGATGAAGATGCTGAAAAGATTTTAACTGTTCAAAATGCATATGATTACATTAGTAATAATACATAAATAATGATTCAAAGAGTTGTTGTAACTGGACTTGGTACAGTTAATCCATTATCAAGAAATGTATCAGGATTTTGGGATGCTCTTATTAATAAAAAAAATGGTATTAATAAAATTACTCATTTTGATTCCTCTAATTATAAAACAAAGCTCTCAGCTGAAGTTAACATTGATTTAAATAACTATTTTAATAAAAAAGAACTTAATAAAATTGATAGATTTACTGCTTTTGCTTTAATTGCTTCAAATGAAGCAATAATTGATGCAAAAATAGATAAAACTATTGATAAAAACAGGGTTGGTGTTATAATTGGATCTGGGATAGGCGGAATAAATACATTAGAAAAAGAACATAAAAAGTCACTTAAAAGTCCAAGAAGGGTAAGTCCTTATTTTGTTCCAAGTATGATATCAGATATCGCTGCAGGACATATTTCTATAAAATATGGATTCAAAGGTCCTAATTTCTCAGTTGTTTCAGCTTGCGCTTCTAGTAACCACGCAATTGGAATGGCATTCAAGTCAATTAAATTCAATGAATCTGATATAGTAATTACAGGCGGTTCAGAAGCAGGTATAACTCCCCTATCAATTGCAGGCTTTATGAATATGAAAGCATTATCTACTGAACAAAATCGAAATAAAGCAAGTATACCATTTGATTTAAATAGAAATGGTTTTGTTATGGGAGAAGGATCTGGAATTTTAGTTTTAGAGAGTTTGAAGTCAGCATTGAAACGAAATGCAAAAATTTATGCTGAAATTTCTGGCTACGGTTCAACAGCTGATGCATATCATCTAACCTCTCCCTCTCCAAATGGGAACGGTGCAAATCAAGCTATGAAAATTGCTTTAAGTGAAGCAAGTCTTAAACCTGAAGATATTGACTATATTAATGCTCATGGAACTTCAACTTATTACAATGATTTACATGAAACACAAGCTATAAAAAATCTTTTTAAAAATCATGCTTATAAACTATCTATTAACTCAACAAAATCTAATATGGGTCATTTACTTGGTGCAGCAGGTTCTGTTGAAGCAATAGCAACAATAAAATCTATTATTAATTCATATATTACTCCTACAATTAACTATAAAACTGAAGACCCTGAATGTGATTTAGACTATACCACTAAGAGTGAAACAAAAAAAAACATAAACCATGCTATATCAAATAATTTTGGATTTGGTGGCCATAATGCTTCTATAGTAATTTCTAAATTTATAGAATAACTATTAGGACATTAAAGACTTCAGTTTTAAAATTGTTTTGACTGGAGTTGGATTTGTTTTGTGTAAGATTGCACAATAGAAACTAACCCAATCAAATAAATAAATTAAATTAAACAGTCGTTCAAGTAGAGAGACAGAATCGTTATCATAAATGTATTGATTTTTAATATTTTTTAATAATTTAGATGTTACATTAATTCTTTTAATAGTTCTATTATTATCATTTTTATCTTTTATCCATAAAATAACATAATTTGAAATATCATTATTCAAGAAACCCTCTATTTCATTATGATTTTGCTCAGGTAACACGAAGTGTGAAGAAAGAATTTTTGAGTTCTCTGCAAGTTGACACCTAAATCTAAAACCAACAACCTCAGTATTGACTGTACAGTAAATAATTGGAAATTTATTAAAAATAGCTTTTGATAACTTTAATGAGTTATTACTATTTGAAATTTTAGCATATTCACGACTTTTAGACTTAATTGATGAAATAGTTTTAAATAATTGTTTATTATATTCTTTATCGATAATACCAATTTCAACAAAAGCTAAAAGCAATAAAGATGCAGAATATCCAAATGCAGCTCTGGGTTGAATACCTTTAGGAAGCTCGACAAAATCATAATTATATTTTTTTGCATTATCTAATATATATCCACCACTTGAAACAATAACTGGAGATATTTTTCTTTTTATAGCAGATTTGTAGCATGAAATTGTTTCTTCAGTATTTCCTGAATAGGAACAAATAAAAATAAGAGTTTCTTTAGAAATCCAATTTGGCAAATCATAATCTCTATTTACTATTATAGGAATTTTTAAATCATCTTTTAAAACAGTCTTTACAAAATCTCCTCCAATAGCAGAACCACCCATTCCACAAATAATAATATTTCTAATATTAGTTCTTTTTTTCAAGTTAGAATGCTTAATTATTTCAAATGAATGCTCAATATGTAAATATAAATCTTTAATAACTTTAACCATATTATCTTTATCGTACTTAACTATCTGTTCTCTATTCATGACTTCCTTTGTTTTATAAAATTAATTAAATCTAGAATGTTTTCATTCTTTATTTCAGAACTAATTAACAAATCATCAATCTCTTTGAAAATTTTAGATATATAATCTTTAGTTTCTAAAATTAAATTATTTTCCTTTAAAAAACTTACTATTTCTTTTTTAAGTAAAATTTGATTTTTATTATTTTTTTTATAAATGTTATCTAACATTCCTGGAAATTTTTCTTCAGCTTTAATCATTAAATAAGTTTTTTTATTTAGAATAATATCACTTGATAGTGACTTACCCATAATAGATGAATCTGAAGTTATTTCCAATAAATCATCTTGAATCTGGAATACTTTACCTATTAAGAAACCTATTTTTCTAAAATTTTCAACAATTTCATGATCATCAATAGCTAATAATGCTCCAATTTCAGCTGATAATCCTAGCATATATGCTGTTTTTAAGTTTATCATATCAAAATATTGCTTTAATGAAATTTTATCAATATTTTGATACTCAATATCTAATGCTTGTCCTTCACAAACAGCAATAAGTGCACTATTGAATTTTTGTTTAATTAAATTAGTACTTGAGTTTAGTTCCCTAAAAGCTAAAGCTAAAATAGCATCCCCAGATAAAATTGCAATTGAATTGTTCCATTTTTGGTGGATAGTTGGTATTCCATGTCTTAAACTATCATTATCCATTATATCATCATGAACTAATGAAAATATATGAAGAAGTTCAATTGAAAGTGCAGGTTTTACTGATTTCTCTAATTTACCTCCACATGCATTATTAACAAGCATACAAAGAAGAGGTCTTACCCTTTTCCCTCCATTTAAAATATGATTGATAGGATTTTTAAGTAGTTCTGGTCCTACCGGGTATACAGAGCTTAATTCCTTATTAATTATATTTTTATATTTAATTATTGTTTTATTCAAATCAATTAATCCTAAGATTATATTCTTTTCCCTTAGACAAAATTTCATTTGAAATTTTGTCTAAATTTTGTTCACTATCTGCTTCAAATCGAAATACTATAACTGGCTGAGTATTAGAAGATCTTATTAATGCCCAACCATATGGGAAACTAATTCGAACTCCATCAATTTCACAACAATCATATTTATTCTTAAAATAATTAATTAATTTATTTGAAATTACAATTTTTTCTTCATCATTTAAACAGTCTACTCTTATTTCTGGAGTTGAAATATAACTTGGTATATCTCTGATCATTTCAGCTAATGATAAATCACTTTTAGATAATATTTCTAATAATCTCAAGCCTACATATATTCCATCATCAAAACCAAAATATCTATCTGAAAAAAAAATGTGTCCACTCATTTCCCCACCAATCTTAGATTTTGATTCAATCATTTTATTTTTTATCAAAGAATGACCTGTTTTCCACATAATTGGATTAGCACCAATCATTTCTATAACATCTTCTAAAGATTTCGAACATTTTACATCATATACAACAGAATCATTTTGCTTCACAACGAATTTCAATAAAAAAGCAAGTAAAATATCTGCTCTTATTATATTTCCAAGATTATCAACTGCTACTATTCTATCAGCGTCACCATCAAATGCAATTCCAACATCATATTTACCTGTTTTCATTTCTTTAATTATATCCTTTAAGTTTGAATCAACTGTTGGATCAGGGTGATGATTAGGGAACGTCGGATCTACATCACAAAAGAGCTCTTTTAATTCTATATTAAAGTTTTTATAAATTTCTGGTGCTATAATTCCACCTACAGCATTTCCACAATCCATAACAACTCTTAATTTTTTATTAATAAAAATATTATCATACATATAACTTTTATAATTATCTAAAATATTAAAATGTGATAAACTGCCTTTTTCATCATTATCTATAAAATCATTATTTTTAATAATTTCATGTAGTTTCTTTATATCTTTACCGTAAAATGGTTTTTTATTAAATGAAATTTTTAAGCCGTTATATTCAGAAGGATTATGACTGCCAGTTACTTGAACAGAATTAATAATTTTTGTATTATATAAACTAAAATAATTAGTTGGCGTAGGCAAAGTACCCAAATCAGTTACATCTATGCCTTGACAAATAGCTCCATTAATAAACGCATCTTTTAATCTTTTAGTAGTTTTTCTTACATCTCCACTAATAGATAATGAATAGTGATTATGCTTAATTAAATAAGAACCAAAAGCTTTACCTATTAAAAATACAGTCTCAGTTGTTAAATCAGTATCTGCAATACCTCTAATATCATACTCTCTAAATATATGATTATTCATAAATATCTCCGTAAATATCATATTTATTTGCACCAGTAACTGATGGCATGTTATTATTTAATTTATTATATCTACAATAACCCATTACAGACATTAAAAGTCCTTCTTTTATATCTTCATCTATATTTATAAATTCTTTTAACGTAGAAATATTTTTTCCAAAAAAATATTTCAAATCAGAAATTAAAACTAAATTTTTAGCACCTCCACCACTTAAAATTAAACTATAATCGTTATTATCTTTAATAAAAAAATTTATATTTTCATAAATTGAAAAGGCCGTAAAACGTACGAATGTTCGTAATAAATCAAATTTATTTACATCAGGAAATAAATCAATAATATTTTTTATAAAATCAATATTATAATATTCTGTTGAAATTGATTTAGGATAATTTAAGTTAACATACTCATCTTCCATCAAATAGTTTAAAATATTAAAATTAATTTTTCCTTTTTTTGCAAAGTAACCATCATTATCAAAATTCTTATACCAAACTAAGTTAACAAATCTATCAATTAGACACATACCAGGTCCTGTATCAAATCCTAATACATTTTCTCTTTTTGATTCTTCGGGTATTAGTGTAACATTTGATATACCTCCAATATTAAGAGTTATTATTCTTTTTTTTAAATCTTTAAATAAAAGCCAATCTAGGAAAGGAACTAAAGGCGCTCCATTTCCTCCTAAAATTATATCTTTTTTTCTAAAATTATAAATAATAGGTTTTTTAAAGAAATTATATAATTTATAAGGAGATCCAATTTGAATAGATTCTTCTTTACTTTTATGTCTAATTGTTTGACCATGCATACTAATTAAATCAAATTCTCTTCCTTTTATAAACTTTTTTACAAATTCTAAAAAAACAGTACCTAATTTATTATCGCAAAATTTAATTTTTTCTTTATCAAATGAACCAATTGTTGATTTAATTAAATTATATGTTTTAAAATCAAAATCTATCGTTTTGAAATCAATTATTTCATAATTCATTTTATATTCTTCATTTATTACAATATCAACGTAGCAACAATCTAGTCCATCCATTGAGGTACCTGACATCAGACCTATAACTTTCATTCTAAAATTTTTCTCAAATTGCCATTATTTGAATTTATTAATTTACTCGCAGAGTTGTAGGAAATTTTACAGTGATGAATTACAAGAGCAATTTTAACATCATTTTTTGCTTCATTTAATAATTTAAGTGAATCTTCTCTCTTAAGTTTTGTTATTTCACAAATAATACTTAACGCTCTTTCTTTTAATTTTTTGTTAGAGACCTTTAAATCTACCATATAATTTTTATATACTTTATTAGATTTAACCATGGAAGTGGTTGAAATCATATTCAAAATCATTTTTGTAGCTGTCCCCGATTTTAATCTCGTTGAACCAGAAATAATTTCAGGCCCAAGGTTATATGATATAACCTGATCGACAAAACTATATTTTTTAGATATTTCATTGAAAGTAATTAAACATGTAAACGCATTTATTTTTTTAGCTTCAGATAGAGCACCTAAAACATAATCTGCTGTTCCACTTGCAGAAACACCTATCACTGAATCATTTTGTGATATATTTTTTTTGTTAACTATTTCTACTCCATCTGAAAATGAATCTTCTGCACCTTCAATTGATTTATATAAAGCATCGTAACCTCCTGCTATAATTCCTTGGACTGTACTTGGATCAGTTTTGAAAGTTGGAGGACACTCAGATGCATCTAATACACCTAAACGACCACTAGTTCCACACCCTATATAAAACAGTCTTCCATGATTTTTTAAAGAATCAATAACATTTTTTATTACAATATTTATAATATCTAAATTTTTATTAATTATTTTGGGAACTTCAATATCTTCTTTATTAATCAATTTTACTATTTCAGATACAGACATTCGATCCAAGGTATTTGATAAGGGATTTTTTGACTCTGTTATTTTTTTCATAATTCTTTTAGAAATTGTTAAAATACTTTAAATTTTCAAACGATGCTTGAATTAAACTTAACAATTATAGGACTAATTTTATCTATTATATTTTCTAGCTTAGAAATTGCACTTATTACTGCGAATAAGCTTCAAATAGATGTTTGGATTAAACAAAAATATAAATTAGGTAATATTGCTAAAGATATTTTAGAAAATAAATCTAAGTTTATTATAGTTACTTTAATTGGAACAACATTATCAAATATTCTCTGCACCTCTTTTTTTACAGTATTTCTAATAAATAATAATATTGTTTCGTCCTCGCTTACCTTCATTCCAATATCAATAGTAATTTTACTATTTGGAGAAATAATACCAAAAACTATTATTAGAGAATATTCAAATATTATGTTAGTAATTATGTCACCACTAATGATTTCTTTTTATTATATATTTTATCCAATTGTATTCATTTTTAATAAATTTAATATTTTTAATAATGAAGTCTATTTAAACATTAAGAATGAGAAAAAGAATTTAAAACGCCAAGAAGTTAAAAATGTATATGAGCAAGCAGTTGATGATGAATCAATTGAATCTAATGAAAAAGAAATAATTTCAAATATTTTTGAATACAGTACAAAAAATGTATCTGAAATCATGACACCTCGAACAGATATATCTGCAATATCAAATCAACTAAGTTTGGATGAAATTGCTCATATATTTATAGATTCAGGGCATTCTAAACTTCCAGTTTACAAAGATAATATTGATAATATTATTGGAATGGTTTATTTATATGATCTTTATTCGAAGCCAAAAAATTTATCTGAAATAATTAAAGAAACGTTAATTGTTCCTTTTTCAAAACCTGTTAATGATCTTATGGATGAGTTAAAGCAAAAGAACCTTTCAATAGCCATAGTTATTGATGAGCATGGAGGTACCGCAGGGTTAGTTACTATAGAAGATATTTTTGAAGAATTATTTGGCGATTTTGAAGATGAGTTTGATTATAATATTGAGGAAGTTAAAGAAAATAATGATGGTTCTATTACTATAAATGCAAAAATTGAATGTGATATTTTTAATAGTAAATTTGGCAATATTTTTCCAGAAGGAGATTATGAAACAATAGGAGGATATATAATTAATAAAATTGGAAGAATTCCTAATGAAAATGAACATTTATTTCTAGATATTGGCCAAGTCATTATAAAAAAATCATCTTCAAGACGAATTAAACAGCTTCAAATATATTTAAATGAATAAATTAATATTATTTATCGTTTTTTTATTTTCTTTATCTTTTAATCAAGAAATTTGGGAAAAAGAAATACCTCCTTCAAGTTATCTTGAAAATCTTGCTATAACAGATGAATCTTTACATAAAAATACTTTAAAATATGTTAGCTATGGTTCAGTTGTACTAGGCATTCATCTTCTTAATAATTGGAAAGAACCTCACCAAGAATTAGTTTCCTACATAATATTAATAACTGGCTTAGTAGGTGTAATAGCAGATAAATTTATATTGAAAAATAAATCAAGAACTTTACCAGGGAAAAAATTTGAAAAAATTAAAGATATAACAGGTGAAGATAGAGAAAAACTAGCTTATGAAATTTTAGTAGAACTTGCAGATAAATCAAGAAATGATAAAGGAAAAAAAAGGAAAAAAAAGGAACAAGAAGAAGAAAAAATTAAAAAATATGGACCTGTTTCTACTGGTATTCAGCAACTAGTATCTAATTTTATGATAAATAGATTTAAAGAAAATAATCCTCAGTATGGCATGACACCATACGAAAAAACACTTGATAATTATCTTAATCAAGTTCCCTTAGACTAGAATTAATAATTTATCTTATTATAATTTTTTTGGAATATAAAGTTCAGTAATTGATCCAGTAATTATTTCAGAAGAATTTGCAATAGTTTCTGATAATGTAGGGTGTGGATGAATGGTCATGCCTATATCTTCAGGGTTAGCGTTCATTTCTAGTGCTAACATTGCTTCACTTATTAAATCGCCAGCGTTATCCCCCACTATTCCAACTCCTAAAATTTGTGTTTTTTCAAGATTAGTTAGAATTTTGGTTTTACCTTCAGTAGCATTCATTGTCATTGCTCTACCATTTGCTGACCAAGGAAATTCAGATTTATTATATTTTATAGATTGTTCTTTTAACTCTTTTTCTGTAAAACCAGCCCATGCTATTTCAGGACTAGTATAAATAACTGAAGGAACTGCTACTGGATCATAAATAGCATTTTGTCCAGCAATTACCTCAGCGGCTACCTTACCTTCAAAAGAGGCTTTATGAGCAAGCATTGGATCACCGGTAACATCACCAATTGCATAAATATTAGGGATTAATGTTCGCCTCTGATTATTTACCGGAATAAATCCTCTAGAATCTGATTCGATTCCAGCCTTCAATAAATTTAAATTTGAAGTATTTGGTGTTCTACCTGCACAAATTAATACATTATCAAAAACATCTTTAAATTCTTTATTTTTTTGCTTAAATGATACAACTACTGAATTATCTGTTTGAGGAACTAAACTTGTAACTTCAGTTGATAGGTATATATTTTCACAATTTTTTTCAAATTTATCTGATAATGGTTTAAGTAAATCATCATCAATCATTGATAAAAGAGATGGTAAAAATTCAGCAATTGTGATTTTAGAACCTAAACTATTAAAAACAGTTGCCAACTCTAATCCAATATAGCCTCCTCCAATAACTAATAATCTTTTAGGGATTTTGTTAAAATTCAAAGCATCTTTCGAATATAATATCGATGGATGGCTCTTATCCAAAGCTGGTATCACTGATGATTTTGAACCAGATGCAATTATACAATTATCAAACTCTAACTTAATATTTTTTTCTTGATTGTCAGTAATAGATAATTGATTAGCTGATAAAAATTTAGCTGTACCATTTATTAAATTTATTTTTCTTGCTTTAGCTAGAGATTCTATTCCTTTATTTAAATCATTAATTATTTTATTTTTCCATTTATGAATTTTATCAAGCTTAATTTCAGGCTCAGAAAATTTAACACCTATTTTTGATGAATGTTTTGCTTCGTTTATAATTTTACTTATATGCAATAATGATTTAGAGGGTATACAGCCTCTATTCAAACACACTCCTCCAAGTGAATTGTTTTTATCAATCAAAGTAACATCTATACCTAAATCAGCTGCTCTAAATGCTGCGTTATATCCACCAGGTCCAGATCCTATAATTGCTAATTGAGTTTTACTTGAATTATCCATTAAGTAATTTTGGATTTGATATTAATTTTGAAAAAAGATTTGTAAATGCTGCTGCTGCTGCACCATCAATAATTCTGTGATCATATGATAATGATAATGGAAGAATTTTTCTCGGTTTAAATCTTCCTTTTATGAAAACAGGCTGTATACTTATCTTAGATAATCCTAAAATTGCTACTTCAGGAGGATTAATAATTGGAGTAAAGTACTTACCTCCAATGTTTCCTAAGCTAGTTATAGTGAAACAACCTCCAGACATATCTTCTATTGTCAACTTATTATTTTTAGCTTTATCAATTAATGAAAGTAATTCAAAATTAATTTTTTTGATAGATTTTTTATTTACATCTTTTATTACAGGAACCACTAATCCTTTACTTGTATCTACAGCTACTCCAATATTACAATAGTTTTTTTGTATCATATAATCTTTAGAGTCACTTAAAGAAGTATTAAAAATGGGTATATCTCTTAAAACAATTGATACTGCTTTTATAAAAAATGAAATAAACGAAACTTTTGAATTCTTATCTTTACTTTTTATTACTTTTCTAATATTATCTAAATCTGTTATATCACATTCATCAAATTGTGTTACATGAGGTATATCTGTCCATGACTTATGTAATCTTTTACCTGTAGTCTTTTTAATATTATTTAAATCTATTTTTTCACAAAAACCCCATCTAGATGCAGAGTTAAAAATATCATCTGTTTTATCTTGACTTGAATTATCATCAGTGATTACTGAATTTGAAATATTTTGCTTATTATTTTTAACATCATCTAAAGTAATTCTTCCATTTCTACCTGTTCCTATTATTTGCGATAAATCACAATTAAGCTCTCTTGCTAATTTTCTTACCGATGGACTAGTATAAATTATATTATTATCTATTGTTTCTTGATTAGTAGATAATTCATTTGAATTAATAAAATTAGTGCCTTCATCAATTGATTTTTCCTTATCAGTTGGTTTATCAATCTCTACTACTAAGTTATCTTTACTTGGGAGAAAATTATCTTCATTATTTCCTTTATATTTTTCATCTTCATTTTCAATTACTTCTTTATCATCGTTAACTTCTTGATTATTATTAGATACTAATGATATTATTAAATCACCTGGAGATATTTGAGATCCTATATCAACATGAATTTGCTGAACTTTACCAGATTGATCTATAGGAATTTCCATTGAAGTTTTCTCAGATTCTACAATTATAACATTATCATTTTTGTTAACCTCCTGATCGTTTTTAACAAGAACATCAGTTACAGTTACATCTTTGATTCCTTCACCTATATCTGGTAGATTAAAATTCATAAAATTCACTTAAAATAATTATTCAATATTAACTCTTTTTAAAGATAAGATTAAATAGATTTTGGATTTGGTTTACTTGTATCAATATTATATTTTTTCAAAGCTTTAGTTAAAGAATCTTTTCTTAAAATTCCATTTTTATATAATAAATTTATAGTTGAAAGAACAATATAGTATTTATTAACCTCAAAAAAGTCTCTTAATTCGTCTCTAGTTTCACTTCTACCAAAGCCATCAGTACCAAGCGAAACAAAAGGACAATCTATGTAAGGCGCAATTTGCTCTGCAACCAACTTAACATAATCACTCACAGCAATAACAGGACCATTTTTACTTTTTAAACAATTATCCAAATAAGATTTTTTACTTGGACTATTAGGGTGTAAAGTATTCCATCTATCAATATTCTCAGCTTCCTTATGAAGCTCAGAATAACTTGTAACAGACCATATTGTGCTATCAATATTCCAATCATTACTTAAAATTTCAGATGCTTTTAGAACCTCATTCATCATTGGTCCACTTCCAAGAAGCTGTACTTTTATATTTTTACTTTTAGACTTATCTTTAAAACAATACATACCCTTTATAACACCATCAATGATATCATAATTTGGTAAAGGAGGATGAACATAATTTTCATTTTCAACAGTTAAATAATAAAAAACATTATTCTGCCATTCATACATATCTTTTAATCCATACTGAATTATTATTGCAATTTCATAAGCAAACGCTGGATCATAAGATTTTAAATTAGGAACAGTTGAAGAAATTAAATGACTATGCCCATCTTGATGCTGCAATCCTTCTCCAGCTAGAGTTGTTTTTCCAGCTGTTCCTCCAATTAAAAAACCTTTTGTACGCATATCTGATGCAGCCCATATTAAATCTCCTACTCTTTGAAACCCAAACATTGAATAGTAAATAAAAAATGGTATCATATTTATGTGAAAATTCGAATAAGAAGTTCCTGCTGCAATAAATGAAGAAAGAGAACCTGCCTCACTTATTCCTTCCTCAAGTATTTGCCCATCTTGAGCCTCCTTGTAATATAAAAATTGGTCAGAATCAACTGGATCATATAGCTGACCTTGATGAGAATAAATTCCAATTTTTCTAAAAAGTGGATCTATACCAAATGTTCTTGCTTCATCAGGTATTATTGGGACAATTTTCTGACCAATTAATGGATCATCACACAAAATAGTTAATAATCTCACAAAAGCCATAGTAGTTGACATTTCTCTATCTTTAGATCCATCTAAAATTTCTTGAAGTGAATCAAGTTTAGGAATATTTAATGGTTTACAACTATTAGATCTATAAGGTAAAAAACCGCCAAGCTTATTTCTTCTTGATATTAAATACTTAATCTCTTCACTTTCTTCATGAGGTTTATAAAAAGGTGCATTCACACACTCTTGATCACTAAGAGGAATATTAAAGTGAGTTCTAAATTTTAATAATTCCTGTTCATTTAATTTTTTTTGTTGATGCGTAATATTTCTACCCTCACCGGCTTCACCTAAACCATATCCCTTAATAGTTTGAGCTAGTATAACTGTTGGCTTTTCTGTTTGATTAACTGCATTATTATATGCAGTAAATATTTTAGCAGGATCATGACCTCCAAATTTTAAATTTTCTAAATCTTTATCTGATAGATCTTCAACTATTTTACTTAGTTCTTCATTTTTATTCCAAAAATTTTCTCTAAAGTATTTACCACCCTCAACTATATACTTTAATAATTCACCATCTGTCATTTTATTTAAATACTTTATAAGAATGTTATTCTTATCTTTTTCAAAAAGATTATCCCATTGAGAGCCCCATATTAATTTTATAACATTCCATCCAGCACCCCTAAAAGCACCCTCCAACTCCTGGATTATTTTACCATTTCCCCTAACTGGACCATCCAAACGTTGTAAATTACAATTAATCACAAAAATAAGATTATTTAACTTTTCCCTTGAAGCCAATGTAATTGCGCCTAATGATTCGGGTTCATCCATTTCTCCATCACCTAAAAAAGCCCAAATTTTTGTGTTATTATTTTTAATTAACTTTCTATCAATTAAATATCTCATAAATCTTGCTTGATATATTGCTTGAATTGGAGCTAATCCCATTGAGACAGTTGCAAACTGCCAATAATCTGGCATGAGCCAAGGATGAGGATAAGAAGTCAATCCATCATTCAAATCTCTTCTAAAATTATTTAAATGTTTATCATCAAATCTTCCTTCTAAATAAGATCTTGAATAAATTCCTGGAGATACATGACCTTGAAAATAAATTATATCAGTTCCATTTAAGTTTTCAGGTCCTTTAAAAAAATGATTAAATCCTACTTCGTATAAACTAGCAGAAGAAGCAAATGATGATATATGTCCACCAATTCCTTGATTTTCTCTATTTGCTCTTACAACCATAGCCATTGCATTCCATCTTATAATAGACTTTATTTTTCTTTCAATTTCTCTATCACCTTGGAATGGTACTTGATTTTCTAAAGATATAGTATTTTTATAGTCAGTAATAAGATTATTTTGAATATCTAAACCAATATTTTTAGACTCGTTGATAACTTTATCAATTATGTGCTTAGCTACGTCTTTTCCTCTAGATTGAACTAAACTCTTAAATGAGTCAATCCAATCTTTGATTTCATCATTATCAATATCTATTTTATTATTATTATTATTATCCATAAATTAAATTTGAATTATTAATTAAAATTCTATGCTTAAATTTACACATACTATTCTTAAAAAATAATGAAAGTTGCATTTTTAACTGCCGGTGGTATTGCACCATGTTTATCATCTTCAATTGTTAGTTTAATTAAACATTATAGCAAAAAAAATAAAGATATTGAATTTATAGGATATCTAAATGGATATAAAGGATTGTTAAAAGGCAATAGCATTAAAATTCCATCAACTATTCATAATTATGAAAGTGAAATATATTCTTTCGGAGGATCTTTTATTGGTAATAGTAGAGTAAAATTATCAAATATTGAAGATTGTATTAAAAATAATTATGTAATGTCTAATGAAATTCCTCTTGAAGTTGCAGCGAACCAATTAGTTAAAGATAAAGTAGATGTTCTTCACACAATAGGTGGTGATGACACAAATACAACCGCTGCAGATTTAGTTAATTATTTAGACAATCATAATTACAAATTAACCGTTGTTGGCTTACCCAAAACAATTGATAATGATATAATTCCACTTAAGCAAACTCTTGGAGCATTTACTGCTGCAGAAAATTCAAGTAATTTTTTTAAAAATATTGTCAATGAAAATACTACAAGCTCGAGACAACTCATAATTCATGAAGTTATGGGAAGAAATTGTGGCTGGTTAACTGCTTACAGTGCTTATTTATATATGAATGATTTAGAAAAAAATAAGTTTGTTTCAAGTATAGGCCTATCTAAACAGAAATGGTCTATTCATGGAATTTACATTCCTGAAAAGGAATTTGATTTAGAACAAGAATCTAAAAGATTAAATGATGTAATGAACAAATATGACTGTGTAAATATTTTTTTAAGCGAAGGTGCTGGGGTAGAAAATATTATTAGAGAAAAGCAAAATAATGGAGAAGAAATTAAGAAAGACGCATTTGGGCATGTTAGACTTGATGAAATTAATCCAGGAATTTGGTTTTCAAAATACTTCAAAAATAAACTGAATTGTGATAAAGTTCTTGTACAAAAAAGTGGTTATTTCTCAAGATCTGCAGCACCTAATAAAGCCGACTTAGAATTAATAAACAATCATTGTCATCTTGCTGTAGAAAATTCTCTAAAATCTATTTCAGGAGTTATTGGAATTGATGATGAGAATAATAAGCTTAGTTGCATAAATTTTAACAGAATTAAAGGTGGAAAACCATTTGATATTAATTCAGATTGGTTTAAAAAACTACTTAAAAAAATTCAAAAAATTTAAAATCTCTATTTTAAGTTCCACAAAATGTTTTATATGTTTTATCAAAATCTTTTGGTACTATTTGTAATTTTATATTCTTTGAATCGTAATTATATGTTTTGGACATAAGTTCTAATAAATTATCAAAACTCTGCTTATCTCCACTAGAAGCCTTTTTTAATGCTAATTCTACTAAATGATTTCGAGGTATATAGAGTGGATTATTTTTTTGCATTATTTTATAAGATTTTTCTTTATTTTTTATTCTTTCAATCCATTTTTTTTTCCAAATTTTAAAATTTTCAGATTTAAACAAAGAATTATTAAGATATTTATTTAAGGTTAAAGATGCAAATGTATTAGTGTAATCTGCCTTATGATTCTCCATTAGTCTAATTAGATCACTAACTAACAATTTATCTTTTTCTGTAGGATTAATTATTCCTATTTTCTTACACATCATTTTAATCCACTGATTTGAAAATAAGCTAGGAAATTTATTTAAACAATTTTGAACCAATTCAATTGCATTAGATTTATCTTTTTCAATTAAATGTAAAATTGTTCCAGCAAAAACTGTTATGTTCCAATATGCTATTTTATGTTGATTACCAAAAGCGTATCTACCTTGTTTATCAATTGAACTAAAAACAGTTTTAGGATCGTATGAATTCATAAAAGCACAAGGTCCATAATCAATTGTCTCACCACTAATAGTCATATTATCTGTATTCATCACGCCATGTATGAAACCAACTCTAATCCAATTTATTATAAGATCAATATATTTATTTATAATTAATTTTAATAATTCAAGATAAGGTGATTTACTTTTTAAAATCTCAGGATAATGTCTTTTAATCACATAATCAACGAAAACTTTAAAGTCTTTATTAGAACAAAAATTTTTTCCAAATTCAAATGTTCCAAATCTTATATGACTTGAAGCTATCCTTGTTAAAATAGCACCTTCATTGATTGAATCACGATATACTTTCTCTCCAGTAGAAACTACTGCTAGACTTCTAGTAGTAGGAATTTTCAAATAATACATTGACTCACTTATAAGATATTCTCTTAACATCGAGCTCAACGTTGCCCTACCATCTCCTCCTCTTGAAAACGGCGTTTTCCCTGAACCTTTTAATTGAATATCATACAACTTATTAATTTTATCTTTATACTCACCAAGCAATATTGCTCTTCCATCTCCTAGCATTGTAAAATTTCCAAACTGATGACCTGCATATGCTTGAGCAATAGGGTTTGAATTTTCAAGTAATTTATTTCCAGAAAAATAATTACTAATTAGATCATTTTCAAAAATATTAAGATTTAGATATGTTGCTAATTTATTATTGAAATAAATTAAATGAGGATTTTCAACTTTAGTAGGTTTAGTTTTTTTAAAAAAACAATCAGGTAAATCAGAGTAAGTATTTTTAAGATTTAATTTATCTTTAGTAAAATCCATTTTTTTAAAAATTATTTTTCATGGATATTTTAAATAAATAATTAATTTTTAATAAAAAAACAATCATTTCAATCATTTATAATTTCACCATTATCACTCCAGCGAATCAAATCTTTTGATACAATATCATTATCATAAACTATTTTTGATTTGATATTTCCTGATTCATAATACCAAACTTCTTCACCATCTTTTAAATTATAGCTATAATTAATTATGTGTTGAATTTTTCCTGATGGATAATAATCAATCCATTGTCCATGTAATTGATTATTTATATAATTAGTTTTATTTTTTATGTTTCCATCTTCGTCATATGTAATTGCAACACCATCTAACTTATTATTTTTATATGAAACATTGTATTTAACTTTGCCATTATTGTGATATGTTATTTCATGATTTTTTGAAAAACATGAAATAAAAAAAAGGAATAAATATAAGAATAAAATTTTGAACATTTTAAAAAGTGTGGCGACGCAGGGACTCGAACCCCGGACACCCGGATTATGATTCCGGTGCTCTAACCAACTGAGCTACATCGCCATATACTATTTTTTCTTTTCAATTAGATTATAAATCAATCTTACAGCAACACCTGTTGCACCAACCTTGGGTTGATAGCTAGGTTCTTTTGGACCCCATGCTGTGCCTGCGATATCTAAATGACACCATGGAGTATTTCCAACAAACTCCTTTAAAAAAGCACCCGCTGTAATTGTTCCAGCTCCAGCTTTACCAATATTTTGGATGTCAGCATATTTGCCTTTAATATCTTTAGAATATTCAGGCCATAAAGGTAGTTCCCATACTTTTTCATTTGTAGCCATACCAGATTCTTTAATTTGATTAATTAAATCTTCATTATTACCCATTAATCCTGTTGCTCTATTTCCTAAAGCAACTAAAACTGCTCCAGTAAGTGTAGCAAAATCAATCATTGCACTTGGTTTATATTTTTCATTGATATATGATAAAACATCAGCTAAAACTAAACGACCTTCAGCATCAGTATTTAATATTTCAATAGTTTTTCCATTATATGCTTTAACGATATCACCTGGTCTAGAAGCATCAGATCCTGGCATATTTTCAGTTGCACCAACAGCAAAAATAATATTTAATTTAGGCTGAAGTGCTGCAACAGCTTTCATTAAACCAAAAACAGCTGCACCTCCACACATATCAAATTTCATTTCATCCATTCTTGGTGGTGGTTTTAATGATATTCCGCCTGTATCAAAAGTTAAACCTTTTCCAATTAAACCAAATGGCTTATCCCCTTTTTTGCCTCCTGAATATTCAACTATAATGAACTTAGCAGGTTCCTTAGCACCCCTAGCCACACTATAAAATGAACCTAAACCCAATTTTTCAAATTCCTTCACATCTATAACTTTAATTTTAAAGTTTTTAGTTTTTGAAATTTCCTTAGCTTCATTTGCTAAATATGTTGGTGTTAAAAAGTTTGCAGGATGATTTCCTAAATCTCTAGCATAATTAACAGATTCTCCAATAACCTGTCCTTTACTTAAACTTTTTAAATCTACATCGCCAATGAAAATAACTTCATTTAAAGAAAAATCAGTTTTTTTAGACTTATAATCTAAAAATTTATATTGGCCAAGTAATAATCCTTCAGTAAAAGCTTGAGCATTAAGAGAATTACTTAATCCAAATGAATTTGAATCGATCGTAACAGAAGAAATTTTATTCATTTCAATATTTCTTACAATATTTGCTGCTAAAGATCTTAATTTATTGGAATCTAACTTATTTTTGTCGCCTAATCCATAAAATGAAAATTTATTTATTTTACCATTTGAAAATAAATCAATTTTTTTACCGAAATCGCCTTTAAATGAATCCGTATTAAAAGCATTTTTAAGTGTAATACCTAATAAATCATCAAGTGATTTATTTACTTTTTCATCTTTAAATTTTCCCGATATAAATAAACTTGTTTTTACTTTTTTAATTGATACTTTTTCTACTTTAATTGATATATTTTGACTCATTGCAAATAAACTCCGAAATTATATTATATAAATTTAATAATTTTAAGTGTTGAATCTATTTATTATTATTATTATTAAACAAGTATAAAAAGGAGTATTTAAAGATTATGTATAATAAAGGAATGTTGCCTGAAGGAACTTTTAATAATAAGGTTGTACTAATTACTGGTGGAGGGACTGGGCTAGGTAAATCTATTGGTGAATATTTAGTAAAACTTGGAGCTAAAATAATTATAACAAGTAGAAGACAAAATGTTATTGATGAAACAGCAGAAGAATTTAATAAAATTTCAAAGAATAGTACAATTGCAATAGCTGGAGATGTAAGAAATCATGAAGATGTAAAAAATGTAATTGAAACTGGTTTTAAACATTTTAAATCAATCGATTGCTTAATTAATAATGCAGCAGGAAATTTTATTAGTCCAACAGAAAGATTAACTCCTGGAGCATTCGATGCTATTATAGACATTGTTTTAAAAGGATCAACATACTATACTCTTTTGCTAGGTAAGAAATGGATTAAAAATAAAATTCCAGGGACTATTTTAAATATCACTACCACATATGCTTTTACTGGATCTGGATATGTAATTCCTTCTGCATGTGCTAAAGGTGGTCTTTCTTCAATGACAAGATCAATAGCAGCTGAATGGGCTAAATACAAAATTAGATGCAATGCAATTGCACCTGGTCCATTTCCAACTAAAGGTGCTTGGGATAGATTAGTACCACCAGGTTTTTCAAAATTTATAAATATGACAAAAAGAATCCCACTCAAAAGAATGGGAGAACATCAAGAACTTTCAAATTTAGCAGCCTATTTACTATCTGATTATTCTTCTTATATGACTGGTGAAATAGTTACTCTCGATGGTGGTGAATGGACATATAATGCTGGTCAATTTTCATTTTTAGATAAGATACCAAAAGCTATGTGGTCTTTAATTGAAAAAACAATAAGAAAGAAAAATAAAAAATGATGACAGTTTATAGAAATTTTAGATTTCATTCTGCTAGATTTTTACCAAATTTGTCAGACGATCATATTTGCAAACAAATGCATGGACATACATTCAATCTAACTATATATGTAGAAGATGAAATTAATAATACTACTGGATTTGTAATGGATTTTTACGACATAGATAAAGTTGTAAACAAAACGATTATTTCTAAAATTGATCATAAAGTTCTAAATGATATAGCTGAGTTAAAAAATCCAACAAGTGAAAATTTATGTAAATGGATTTGGAAAAAATTAAAAAAAAACCTACCCATGCTAACTAAAATCAAGTTATCAGAAGATCATGGAACAGGAATAGTATTTACAGGTGAATAAAATTGCTGCACTTTGTTTAAGTGGAGGAATGGACTCAACCTCCTTACTTTTAAGGTTAATTAGAAAAAATTATAAAATTTTTACATTGTCATATGATTATGGTCAAAAACACAAGATTGAAATTCAAAAAGCAAAAGACAATATTCAATATCTTAAATCAAAAAAAATTGATATAAATCATAAAGTAGTTAACTTATCTGATTGTGTAAATCTTTTATCATCTTCAATAACTAATAATAAAATAGAAGTTCCTCAAGGCCATTATGAAGAAGAAAGTATGAAATCAACTTTTGTTCCAAATAGAAATGCTATATTTTCCTCAATTTTATATGGGTATGCAATAACAATCTCTAAAGAGTTTAATGCTAATATATCTATTAGTCTTGGTGTTCATTCAGGAGATCATGCAATATATCCTGATTGTAGAAGAGAGTTTTACAATAAACTTTTTGATTCATTTTACGAAGGTAATTGGGAAAGTGATAAAATAGAACTTAGTCTACCTTACATAGATTTAGATAAATCAAAGATTTTGATTGATGCTCAGAAATCTTGTGAAGTTTTAAATTTAAATTTTAATACCATTTTTGCAAATACTATTACAAGCTATAACCCAGATAAAAATGGTTTATCATCAGGTAAATCTGGCTCAGATATTGAGAGGATTCTAGCATTTAATAAAATAGGTCTCAAAGATCCAATCAAATATATTGAATCATGGGATTCAATTTTAAAAAACGCTTTAGAAACTGAAAAAAGATTTAAAAAGACTAAAGATTTTCAATAAAGCTTTTTACCTCGCTATAATTTGGTTCAACTCCAGGATTTGGTTCAGCTTGCCATGCATATTTAACTATGCCATCTTTAACTATAAAAACAGCTCTATTTGAACAAGTATACCCTTCTAAACCTCCTAAACCTTCAAACAAAACATCATAATCCTTTGTTACATTTCTATTATAATCAGATAATAAATCAAAATCTAAATTATACTTTGATGCAAAAGCATTATTAGAAAAAGGAGAATCTACACTTATACCTAAAACTTTAGCATTAAGTGTATTAAAAGACCCTAGATTGTCTTGTAAAGTACACATTTCTGTATCACAGACACCAGTAAAGGCACCAGGATAAAAAGCTAATACTACGATATTATCTGAAAAATCAGATAGAGATACATTCTCTTTTTTTGTATTACTTAGAGTAAAATCTGGAGCTTTATCATTTACATTTAACATAGTTAATTCCTTTAATTTTTTTTATTAATTTGCATTAAAATTAGTCATGATATTTTTTATAATAAAAGATTTTTTAATATTTAATATTTTTAACTTTTAAATTATAATTTCTTTTTTTCATTTCTTGATAGAAAACTTTACCAGATAGTGCTGATTCAATGGCATGTGCTCCAGGTTTAATAGTTCCATCTAATATTTTTTGCATTACAATTGAAGCATGCCAACCAGTCCATTTTTCCATTGCCATAAATTTTGTATGATTATCATATCTCTCATGAACTTCATATCTTATACCACATTTAGTATTATCTTTAATTCCATTACCATCGACTCTCATTAAACAAATATCATTCCTATCATTATATCCTAACTTAGGCTCTAAAAGAAAATGGTAAAATTCTCTAGGAGAAAACTTTGTATTTTTAAAATTAATTTCTCTTTCATCAAAAAGACCTAATTCTCTGAATGATTTCATTTGTTCCCAATGGCCTTTATATCTTAGAGTTTTATTTTCTAACCTATTTAGTTTTCCCTCAAATGTCCATGGCATTGTAGACAAACCACCTGAAGTAATTGCTGCTTCTAATATACCTATTTCTTCAAACTCTATTTTTTCGATATCTTCAAAGCATGGAACTTCTGTAACTTTTTTATTTCTTAAAAAATATGCATTTCCATCATATTCATTAGTTAATCCTTGAATATTAAAAAATAATGAATAATTCCATGGAGGCTTTGGATTTTGAGGTAATCCCCCATCCCAAATAAGTATATCTTCTGGTTTATCAAAATACTCCATTGCAAGTAAGGCCATCGTAACATTCATACCAGGTCCCATGCCACAATCTGGAACAATCGATATATTTTTTTTCTTAGCTTCTTCATTGTAGGATAATTGTTTTATTACATTTTTTGTATGACCACCAAGATCAACCATTGAAGTATTAGTTTCAATAGCAATTTTTGTAAGAAATGGATTAAATGGATATGGTACTGCACTAAGCATAATATCGCATTTATTTAAAATTTTTGTCAACTCACTTTTATCATTTAAATCAATTACTTTAGAAATAATTTCTGTTTTATTTGATTTAACAAATTTTATTTTGCTAATACAAGCTTTAAGAGAACTTGCATTAGAGTCCAATAATATCAATTGTTTTGGAATTGCATACAACAAGATATCATAAGCTGCTGCAGCACCTTGCTTTCCTGTTCCTAAAATACATACTTTAGTCATAATATTTATTTCTCTAATTATTTAAAAAAGATATACTAAATTATACTATCTAAATTAAAGGTATTTTACATGAAAAAAACATCAATAATTTTTATTACTTTACTTTCTTTAGTTTTTAGTCAAAATCAAAATACATATATATGGAGCGGATCATCAATAAGTATAGCTGATAATCTTGACGCATTGAATTTGAATCCAGCTGGGTTGGGTTTCAATAGAGGAGAGCAACAAGCATTAATCTTTAAAAATCTTGAGGGAGATAATAATTTTATTGGATTAACTTCTAGATTTAATTCTGGATTTGCATACGAACTATATTATGATAATTCATCTTATAATTATTCAATTGGGTTCGGATCACAATTAATGAATAATTTTTATTCTGGATTTAAGCTTAATAAAAAACGAGATTATTCTTTAGGATTGCTTTACAGGCCATTTGATTTTTTATCAATAAGCTCTGTTATGTATGATAATCACCGAAATGCTGACTATAAATTATCTAGATATAGCTTTGCTATTAAACCTTTTGAAATAAGTAAATTATTTAGTAATTCAAATTCATATTTAAAAAAGTCAAACTTTTCATTTGGATATGATAAAACAACAAATGAAATAAATCAAAAAATTCAAGAACAATACTTTTTAAGTTTAACTATCACACCTGGAATAGATTTTTCTTATTTTACTTATGATGATAATTATGGTTTTAATCTTTCTTTTAACCTTGGAAAAGAAGGAGCTCAGATTAATACATACTCTTCTAATCCATTTTATGGAATAAATAGTTCCTCTACCTCTCTTGTTCTATATAATTATTCTCAAACTTTAGAAAGTAATTTAAATTTTAAAGAAAATAAAAAATTAAATTATGTTTTTACAAATTTAGATGGATATTTTATTGATGAAGAACCTACAGTATCACCATTTGATTTTATTTTTGAAATTAATATTCCTTTTATTGGAAGTGAAAATGCAGTGGGCACTCAATTAAGAAAATGGATTGATAATATACATAAAATTACTGAAGATAAATCAATTGATGGATTAGTTATAAATTTAGGAAACGTAAAAGCAGGATTCGGCAAGAGAAAAGAAATGTTTAATGCGTTGATAAAACTAAAAAATAGTGGTAAAAAAATTATAGTTTATTCACAAAATGATATTTCTGGTTCTGATTATTATTTAATTTCAATGGCAGATGAAATATATACTCATAATATGAACAGCGTTGATATAAAAGGATTTAACATAGAAGTAGCATACTTAAAACAACTACTAGATACATTATCAATAGTTGCAGAAGTTGTTAAAACAAGTGATTACAAAACAGGTCCTGAAAATTTAACAAGCAAAAATATGTCAAAGGCCTTTAAAGAAAACTATGGTAAACTAGTTGATGATTTTTATGAAACCTATATTAACGATATTTCTTTAGCTAAAAACTGGACATATGAAAACACTTCAAAAATTATCAACTCAGGACCATATCTAACTACTAAAACAGCAATCGAAGTAGATCTTATTTCAGGAACAATGTATCCCGATGAATTTGATAAGTATATAAATAATTTAAATGATAAAAAAATTAATATTATAAAGTGGGAAGAATATCTTAATTATGAACAATATTCATATAAGTGGCATAAAACTAAAAAACCTACAATTGCTATTATTTATGCAGTTGGAGGAATGATGAGCGGTGAAAGTAATCCGGGCCCTACTGGTTCTTCTATAATGGGAGATATAACAATTAAGAAAGCTATAAAAGAGGCTAGAGAAAATAAAGATATAGATGCTATTGTATTAAGAATTGATAGTGGTGGTGGTTCTTCATTAGCATCAGATATGATTTGGAGGGAGATTTATAAAACTACAACTGAAGATAGAAAAAATAAAAAACCATTTATTGTTTCAATGTCAGATGCTGCTGCATCTGGAGGTTATTATATAGCTTGTGAAGCAGATAAAATAGTTGCAAATGAAACATCCATAACTGGTTCAATTGGTGTATATTGGATTAGAATTAATTTTTCACAGCTTTTAAATAGAATTGGTATTTATTCAGAAAATATTATAAGAGGAGAAAATGCAGACTTTGGAACTAGTTCTAGACTCCTTAGTGATATGGAAAAAGAAATAGCATATGAAAGTGTAATGGATGTTTATAATAGCTTCAAGGAAAAAGTTATAAATGGAAGGGAAACTCTTGATGATATTAATCAGCTTGATGAAATTGCTCTTGGTAGAGTTTGGTCTGGTAAGGAAGCAAAAGCAAATGGATTAATTGACGAAATTGGAGGACTTCACGATGCTATTAATTTTTCCAAAGAAAGCATTGGAATAAATAGCCAAAGTGAAGTTAATATAATTGAATATCCTAAAGTGAAAGAATTTAATTTTTTTAATTTTCTTAATAACGAAAATAAATCAGATCTGACTGAAATTAATTTAAAAAGTTTATTTCCCAATGAAATAAGTGACGAAATTAATACTCTAAATATTATACCTGTTATAATGGATGATGATATCCAGCTATTAATTCCATTTAGTATTGTAAGTGATTAAATATGTTAGTTGACTTTTTATTAAAAAATTATATATATTAAACTATGAAGAAAATAATTTTATTAATTATAATTCAATTAAGTGTTTATGCCCAAAATAGAACGACTATTTATAATACAGGTGCACCCCCTGTAGTTAATGAAGGACATCAAATATCAATTAATCAATCAATTGCCTCAAGATTTACAGTTTCAGATGATTATGTATTAGAGGCTATAATTTTTTATATGTTTCTACAATCAGAACAGGGTAATCTTAATATTTCCATAAGACAAGATGATAATGGTATACCTGGAAATTTAGTATCCGAATTTTCAGAGTGGAATTATACATTAGACCCATACAATTTAACTGGATATAATCTGATTGTTACTACAGATTTATGTATATATTTAGATTCTAATACTCCTTATTGGTTAAGAATAGATGCAGCTGATACTAGTACTCAGGCTATATGGTCTTATTCTGCAGGTTCATTGTATACTTATTCTGAAAATACAAACCAATCTGGGTGGTTAAATAATATTGGTGCAACAGGTGCAAGTGGAATATTTGCTGAGCAAATATATGATAGCCCATACAAAAAAGGAGATATTAATTTTGATTTTTTAGTAAATGTTACTGATATTATTGCAATCATATCTCATATAATTGAAAATGATATGTTGAATAATGAACAATTAGATTATGCAGATACAAATTCCGATGGTTCAATTAATGTATCAGATATTGTTTATATAGTTAATACTATCATTGAAGTTGAAAATCCAAACCCTGATTTTTCTCTAGAAGATATAAATCCATCATCAAGCCTTTATAATTTAAATGTAGGTCCATCATATTTTAACGGTCAAGTTTCAGCTTATTATTTTGGTAAACAAGGCTGAACGATGTGTCGAGCCCGGTTCGGGATCTTAAATGACTTACATAGTGACCTTATTAGTGAAGGTATTACTGATGTAGATATTATTGGAATAAACGGCTTTCAATACATTAATGATTCTATATCATGTATGATTTGCAGTGATGAATGTTCATCTTCAACATGCAGTGAAGGTCCAAGAATTTTACCTTGGGTTCAGGATTACGATGATGGCATTAATTGCAATGATGAAAACATTGATTTATGTTCAGCGAATGACGAAGAGAGTGATGTTTGGGATTTGTGGGATGCAACTTTAAGAGATTTTGTTATTTTAGATCGTTATGGTATAGAGTTTGCAAGAGTTAATTTAACTTATAATAATCCAGATCCAACTGAACTAGGTGAATGTTCTGGCAATTATCAAAAAATTAAAGATTTGATATTAGCTGCAAGAAATAGATAAATATTGTCTTTTACCTTACTTAAATTATAACTTACACTGTTTCATTTTTAACCAAAACTATTAAATAAGGAGTTTTAAAATATGTTAGTTACTAAATCTGCACCTGGCTTTAAAGCAGAAGCTGTTATGGAAGATAATACTATTAAAGAAATAAGTCTTTCAGATTATAAAGGTAAAAAAGTAGTTCTTTTCTTCTATCCATTAGATTTCACGTTTGTTTGTCCTACTGAAATTATTGCTTTTGATAAACGTTTAGATGAATTTAAAGAAAGAAATGTTCAAGTTCTTGGATGCTCTGTTGATTCAAAATGGACTCATTTAGCATGGAAAAATACTGAAGTAAATAAAGGAGGAATTGGTAATGTTCAATATCCTTTAATTGCCGATATAACTAAATCTATTGCAAGAGATTATGATGTACTAATGAATGCTACTGATGCTACCGTAATTACAGATGAGGATGAAAGTGAAACTACAGTTAGTGGTAATATTACTTTAAGAGGTTCTTTTCTAATTGATGAAGAAGGTGTTGTAAGACATGAATTAAGAAATGATGAGCCACTTGGTAGAAATATTGATGATATGCTTAGAATGGTTGATGTTTTAACTCATCATCAAGAACATGGTGAAGTATGTCCTGCTGGATGGCAAAAAGGAAAAGATGCAATGCAAGAGAATCCTGAAGGTGTTGCTAAATACTTATCAGAGAACGCTAAAAATCTTTAAAAAACATAGGGGGAAGAAAAAATGGATTTTCTAAATATGTTAAATCCTGTAGCAAGATGGTTACACATTTTAGCTGGAGTAATGTGGATTGGTTTATTATACTTTTTTAATTTCATAAATGGTCATGTAGCTGCTACGATGGATGGTGATACTAAGAAAAAAGTCGTACCTGAATTAATGCCTAGAGCTTTATTTTGGTTTAGATGGGGTGCTGCTTGGACATGGTTTTCAGGTATGATATTACTTTATATTATCTTCTGGAATGGAAGCCTTGGCATGGGCGAATCAGTAGGTACTGTAATGGTGGATGCTGGCTCTGAAGTAACTATGTGGACTCATATTATGCTATTAGTAACATTTGTTGCTGTATTTGCTTACGATTTTTTATATAAATCTGCACTCGCTAAAAACGTAAGATTGATAACTGTTATTAGTTTCTTATTAATAGCAGTTGTTGAATATGCAATGATTTGTTTTGGTAACTACAGCTACAGAGCATTTAATATTCACATTGGTGCAATGTTTGGAACAATGATGGCATTTAATGTTTGGTTTAGAATATGGCCAGCTCAACAAAAAATTATCACAGCAATTAAAAATGGTGATGCACCAGATGGTAATTTAGTTGCTTTAGCTACTACTAGATCAAAACATAATACCTACATGTCAATTCCACTTTTATGGACTATGATTAATCAACATACTGTTGTATTTAGTGGAAAATTATTTGATATAACTGGTTTAGTTTTACTAGTTGTTATAGTTCTTGGTTGGCATATAGCATTTCAACTATATAAAAAATCAGGAAAAGTTAAAGGTTTTTAAATCATAAAAAATTTGAGAGGATAAAATGAAATTAATTCATCCAAAAAAAGCAACTTTATTAAACTCATTAGCTTTGATACTTATTGGTATCTCTGGGTATTTAATTAAATCATCTCCAACAGCACTTATTCCTGTTGTTTTTGGTATTTTACTACTTTTATGTTATTATTTTTATGACAAGAACAACAAAGTTGTAGCACATGTTGCAATAACCTTAGTTTTATTGATTTTAATCGCACTTTTTATGCCATTAAATTCAAGAATTGAAGCAAATGATACTAGCGGTATACTAAGAATAGCTTTAATGCAATTAGTGTCATTGTATACTATGGTATGTTTTATCTCTAGTTTTATTAAAGCTAGAAAAGAAAATAAGTAGTTATAATATTTTT
>CEOF01017657.1_pt1 | contig 87669 bp, 85 predicted proteins | sample 361311 | NCBI WGS metagenome assembly CEOF01 (sample SAMEA2619667, study PRJEB7988) | marine metagenome | biome: marine biome (ENVO:00000447); feature: surface water layer (ENVO:00002042); material: "saline water (ENVO:00002010), including plankton (ENVO:xxxxxxxx)" | depth 5 m
TTCATTTTTTTTAATTGGTCAAATAATGCCATTCTTGAATATAAATGGTCAAATGGAACATTAACAAAACCTTGAATTTGTGAAGAATGTAAATCCATCGAAACAATTCTATCAGCACCTAATCCAACAGTCATGTCAAGAATAACTCTTGAAGAAATAGGAACTCTGGGCCTATCTTTTCTATCTTGACGACCATATCCAAAATAAGGTATCACTATTGTGACTGTTTTTGCTGAAGCTCTTTTAGCCGCATCAAGAATTAACATTAATTCTAAAATATTTTCAGCTGGGGGATTAGTTGATTGAATGATAAAAACATTTTCATTTCTAATGTTTTCATCAAAAGCAATAGATAATTCCCCATCACTAAATTGGCTTATATTAAGCTTGCCTAAATCTACATCTAAATAATTGCAAATTTTTTCAGCTAATTGCCTATTTGAATTTCCACTAAATATTTTCATGCTGGGGGACAGGGAGTCGAACCCCGATCCCATGGACCAAAACCATGTGTCCTACCATTGAACGATCCCCCAATTATTTTCTTTGGATAGGGGAGACTATGAGGGTATTATAATGATTTAAAAACTGCTTTGTTTTGTTTAAAGCACTTTTATCATTGTATACACCAAACATAGTCGAGCCACTACCCGACAAACCTGAATAAAGAGCTCCATTTTCATATAATAGATTCTTTATTTCAAAAATTTCTGGATATGTTGATCCTACAATATCTTCAAAATCATTTTCAAATAACTTCCACTTGACATTACTGTCCAGGGGCGGAAATTTAGTACTATAATTCTTATACTGCAACTTTTTTTTAATATTTTTATAAGCCCATGATGTATCAATAGAAAATTTAGGAAAAACTAAAAATATATATAATTCATCTTTTATTGAAAACATATGAGGTTTAATTTTTTCTCCTCTACCAAAAACAAATTTTAAACCTCCTTCTATAAAAAATGGAATATCGCTACCAATTTTTAGACCAATGTCCATTAAATTCTTATTAGTTAATTTTAAATTATTTAATTTATTCAATGCTTTAAGTGTTGAAGCAGCATTACTACTTCCTCCACCCATACCGCCTCCAATAGGAATATTTTTATCAACAATAATTTTATAATGCTGTTTAAAATGAAATTTTTCACTTAATATTTTATAAGCTTGAGCAATCGTATTACTATGATCGAGAGGTATATTTTTATTGATAGAACTTAGTTTAAATGAATTGGATGGAACAAATTGTAATATATCGCACAAGTCAACCTCAATAAAAATAGAATTAATATTATGAAAATTATCGGGCCTTAGATTAAGTACTTTTAATCCTAGATTAATTTTTGAATAAGATTTTATTTGGTATGTTTTTTCCAACTATCTCTTAAATTAACAATTTGATTGAAAACTAAGTTATCTTTGTCTGAATCTTTGTCCATTTTAAAATAACCCTTTCTAATAAATTGATAGTATTCACTTTTTAAGGAGTTAATCATCGATGATTCTAACTTAACATTATTAATATGATTTAAGGAATTTTGATTTAAATTTTTTATAAAATCATTTCTTTGATCACTATTATATGGATTCATTTTATTAAATAATTTATCATAAATTTTTACTTTAGCATTTATTGAATGTTTTGCTGAAACCCAATGAATAGTTCCTTTTACCTTTCTTCCATCTTCTGACCAACCGCCTTTAGTTTTTGAATCATACCTACAGTGTATTTTTTTAACTACTCCAGAACTATCTTTTTCAACGTGAGTACATGTAATATAATAAGCATGTAATAATCTGACTTCCTTACCTATCGATAGGCGAAAATATTTTTTTGGAGCATCTTCCATAAAATCATCTTTTTCAATATAAAGTTCTTTGCTAAATGTAACTTTTCTAAATCCTAAACTATCATCTTCAGGATTATTTTTTGCTTCTAACTCTTCAAATTTACTTTCATCATAATTATCAATAATTAATTTTACTGGATCCAATACAGCCATAATTCTTCTAGAATTTTTATTTAAATATTTTCTAACAAAATATTCTAAATGCTCAATAGATGCATAACCATCGTTTTTTCCAACACCTAAACTATAAATAAATTCCTTAATAGCATCTGGAGGATAGCCTTTTCTTCTCAAGCCTGAAATTGTTGGCATCCTAGGATCATCCCAATTACTTACATGATTTTCATCAACTAATAATTTTAAATGTCTTTTACTCATAATTGTATATTCAAGATTAAGTCTTGAAAATTCTATTTGCTGCGGATGATATATTTTAAGTTGTTTTAGAAACCAATCATACAAAGGTCTATGATCTTCAAATTCCAATGTACATATTGAATGAGTTATATTTTCAATAGAATCTTCTAACCCATGTGCCCAGTCATACATTGGGTAAATACACCATTTATCTTTGGTTCTATGATGATGAGCATGTAATATTCTATATAAAACAGGGTCTCTCATATTCATGTTTGGTGAATGCATATCAATTTTAGCTCTTAGTACTTTTTCACCATCTTTATATTTTCCATCTTTCATGTTTTGAAATAATATTAAATTTTCTTCTATAGTTCTATCGCGGAAAGGACTATTTGTACCATGCTCAGTTAATGTACCTCTAAATTCTTTTATTGTTTTTGCATCCTGATCATCAACATAAGCTTTACCCAATTTTATTAGTTGAACGGCATAGTCATACATCATATCGAAATAATCAGATGCGTATAAAGGCTCATCAAATTTAAAGCCTAGCCATCTTACATCTTTTACAATTGAATTTACATATTCAATATTTTCTTTCTCAGGATTTGTATCATCAAATCTTAAATTACAAATACCATCATATTTTAGAGCTATACCAAAATTCAAACAAATTGATTTAGCATGCCCTATATGTAAATAACCATTAGGTTCAGGTGGAAATCGCGTTATAATTATTTTATGTTTGCCTGATTCTAAGTCTTTATCAATTGTATCTGTTATAAAATTATTTATTAATTCTTTATAATTCATTTACAAAATCTTTCAATTCTTCTAATTGACTCTTTGATACCAAGTATATCAATTATTGTAAAAATATCAGCTCCGTGTGTTTTGCTAGTGAGAGCAATTCTCAAAGGGATGAATAAATTTTTACCTGAAATATTTAAATCTTTTTTTGAAGAATTAACAATATCATTAATAATATCTTTATCAATTGTTTTTATGCTACTTAATTTTTCAACCCAAAGTCTAAATAGTTTAGAAAATTCAAAGTTATTTAAATCTTGATTTTCATCGTAGATATAAAAACCTCTAATTTCATTTATTATTTGATCAAGAGTATTTATACGATTTTTACAAAACTTAGATAATTTTTTCAAGTCAATTCTAGAATCATGAATATCAATTAGCTTTAATTTACTTTTAATAATTTCAATCATCTCACTATCATCTATTTTTTTTATATATTCCCTATTCATCCAAATCAATTTTTCTCTATCAAAAATTGCTCCTGATTTATTAACTCTATCTATAGAAAAATGTTTGACCAAGTCTTCTAGTAAGAATATCTCGTTATCATTTTCCGGATGCCAGCCTAATAATGCTACAAAATTGATTAAAGCTTCTTTCAAATAACCTTTATTAATAAAATCTTCTACCGCAACATCACCTTGCCTTTTGGAAAGCTTACTTTTATCTTCATTTAAAAGTAGAGGGAGATGACAGAATTGAGGAAGCTTCCAGTTAAATGCATTATATAATGTAACATGTTTTGGAAGAGATGAAATCCATTCTTCCCCTCTTATAACGTGAGTTATTTTCATTAAATGATCATCTATAACATTAGCAAAATGATAAGTAGGAAAACCATCTGACTTTATAATTATAGGATCATCTATTAAATTCAAATCAAACTCTATATCGCCTCTGATCATATCATTAATATTTAAACTAGAATTTTTATTAATTTTTAATTTTATCACATATTTTTTAGAATTCATTTTTGATAAGGCTATTTCATTATCAAACTCTGGAATTAAATCTCCACCAACATCAAAACATACATATGCAAAGTTATTTTTCAATAGTTGCATAAAGTATTTTTTGTAAATATTCAATCTTTTCGATTGTACGTAAGGACCATTTTCATCTTCTCTCCCTGGTCCAATATCGTAATTAAATCCAAATATACTTAATATATCAACTAAATTGTCTGCAGCATTTTTAACATATCTATTCTGATCTGTATCTTCAATACGTAAAATAAATTTTCCATTATTTTGTTTGGCAAATAAATAATTATACAAGGCTGTTCGCAAACCTCCTACATGAAGAAATCCAGTAGGGCTTGGGGCAAATCTAGTTCTAATATTCATTATTTACCAATTAATAGTATGGTAGCTGTTGACATAATACCTTCTTTTTTACCAATGAAACCCAACTTATCAGCAGTAGTTGCTTTAACAGAAATATTATCAATATCAATATTAATAATTTTTGATAAATTTTCTCTTATTGAAAAAACATATGAATTAATATGGGGCTTTTGAAGGACAACATTAATATCAATATTACTTATAAAAAATCCTAAATCAATCATTAAATTCAAAGTTTCTTCTAAAAAAAATATACTAGAAATATTTTTATATTTTTCATCAGTTGATGGGAAAAATGTTCCAATATCACCTTTTGCTAAGGCTCCTAAAATAGCATCAACAATTGCATGAATAACAATGTCACCATCACTATGACCAACAATTCCCAATTCAGAATCTATTTTTACTCCACCTAAATAAAGAGATTCTCCAATTTTTAATTGATGGATATCAATTCCATGGCCAACTTTTATATTCATCACATTAGAAGCATCGAATCACCGTAAGAATAAAACTTATATTTCTTTTTAATAGCCTCTTGATAAGCTTTCATAATAGTATCTTTGTGAGAAAATGCTGATACTAACATCATTAGAGTAGATTTTGGTTGATGAAAATTAGTAATTAAACGATCACACATTTTAAAATGATATGGTGGATAAATAAATTTATCTGTCCAGCCACTTTTAGCTGTTATTTGGAATCCAGAAACTACAACAGTTTCTAAGGCTCGTACTGATGAAGTTCCCACAACCCATATTTTTTTCTTTTTTTGTCTCGCAACATTAATCGTTTCAGCAGTTTCTTGAGAGACCTCATAATATTCTGAATCCATGTTGTGTCTTGTTAAATCTTCAACTAAAATAGGTTTAAATGTTCCAAGCCCAATGTGTAAAGTGATATATGTTATATTAACACCTTTCTTTTCTAATTTTTTTAACATTTCTTTAGTAAAATGTATCCCAGCTGTAGGAGCAGCAACCGAGCCTCTTTCTGATGCATATACAGTTTGGTAATCTTTTTTATCACTATCTTTACTGGGTCGCTTAATATAAGGTGGTAAAGGAGCATTTCCGTATTTATCAATAAAAGGATATAAGTTTTCATTTTTCTTAAACTCAAATCTAAGCACTCTTCCACCAGATACTGTGTTATCAATAACATCACATCCAATTTTATCATTAAAAAATAGTTTATTACCTATTCTAACTTTCCTTGCAGGCTTCACCATTGCTTCCCATAAATCTCTATCTAGTTCACGAAGTAAAAATACTTCAACCTTTGATGATGATTTTTCTTTTGAAGCATATAATCGTGCAGAAAATACTTTTGTATTATTTAATACTAATACATCCCCTTTATTAAATAAATCAGTAATATCTTTAAATTTCTTATGCTGTATATCACCACTTTTTTTATCTAAAATCATTAACTTACATTCATCTCTTTTTTTTGCAGGATGCTGACCAATACACTTTTCAGGAACTTCTAAATCAAACTCAGATAATCGTGGTGGTCTTTCAACATTTCCAAAAAACATAATTTTCCTTTCTATTTAAATAAATTTTTTTGATCGTTCTTATCGATTTTTAAATAATCATACGCTTTGTCCAAAGCAATACGTCCTCTTAAAGTTCTTTGAAGATAACCTTCTTTAATTAAATAAGGCTCATAAACTTCTTCAACAGTTCTTGGATTTTCTGATATTGCAACACCTATTGAGTCTAATCCAACAGGACCACCGTTGAAATTTTTTACTAATGCTTCTAAAATCTTATAATCCATTGAATCTAAACCATTTTTATCAATACCTAAATGATCTAATGATTCTGATGCAACTAATTTAGTGATTACACCATCTGATTTCACCTCAGCAAAATCTCGAGCTCTTTTTAAAATTCTGTTTGCAATTCTTGGAGTACCTCTAGACCTTCTTGCAATTTCATAAGCACCATCTTTATCAATTCTAATTTTCAATAATTTAGATGACCTCATAATTATTTTGACAATATCATCATGATTATAAAAGTTTAATCTTAAAATCACACCAAAACGCTCTCTTAAAGGCGATGTCAAGTTTCCTAATTTAGTTGTTGCACCCACTAAAGTAAAATGATTTAAATTTAATTGAACACTTCTAGCGTTGGGACCTTTATCAATCATAATATCAATGATATAGTCTTCCATTGCAGAATATAAATATTCTTCGACTACTGTATTTAAACGATGAATTTCATCGATAAATAATACATCAAATTCATCAAGATTAGTTAAAATACCTGCTAAATCTCCTGCTTTATCCATAATAGGACCAGATGTCATTTTTATATTAGCGTTTAATTCTTTAGAGATGATATTAGCCAATGTAGTTTTGCCTAATCCTGGAGGGCCAAATAATAAAACATGATCCAAGGCATCTTTTCTTTTTTTTGCTGCCTGAATATAAATTTTTAAATTCTCAATTATTTCTGATTGTCCAACAAAGTCATCGAATGATAGTGGTCTTAAATTGCTATCATTTTTATGGTCTTCCTCTTGTTTTTTGGGAGATGTTATATTTTTATTTTCGCTAAATGAATTAATCATAAAATTGTTATTTAATTTAATAATTTTTAAGTTATAAAAACCTCATTAAAATATTTGAATCAATTTTTATATGTTTATTAATATAATATAAACTAATTTTTATGAATATAATTAGGAACTATATGTACTATTATAACTATAAGTATAGATGAAAAAAATAATTTTAATATTAATATATTTTACTTTTTTTGATATTGCAATATCACAGGAAACAATTCTTCAAAAAAAGAATTTAGCTAAATCTTATATTGAAGCTGAACTCTATGAGGATGCCATTGTTGTTTATAAAAACATTTTAAATTTTCAAAAAAAAATACTTGGGAATGAAAATATTGAACTTGTTAATACTCTTTTTACTTTATCTGATTTGTATTTATTGGAAGATAAGAAAGATTCATCTAAAATTTACTTAAATAAAGCATTGAAAATTCAATACTTCAATTTTATAATTAATCAAAAAAAATATTTAGGTACTTATAATAAGCTTAAAAGCATTTATGTATTAGAGGATGATTCAACTAAAATCAATACACTAGATAGCTTAATTAGTATTCTGGAGACAATTGAAAATGATTCAATTTATATTAATGCTGACACATCATTTGTATTTCCTGAAATTATAAGTAACATACCAAATGAAATCGATTCAACATCTCTAGTATCTGAGTATACAAAAAATGATCAGGCTATAGAATTATTTAATAATGCTTTATCTTACATCGACACTGGTCTATTTACTGAAGCAGTTAAATCTCTTAATAGTGCAATTGAACTTAAAGCTGGCATAATTGATTTAGACTATTTAATAAAAACAAATTTTGGTGATTCTCTACAATTAAAAAATCTTTACGAAAATTTTGCAACAATTTCTGAATATGATTCAACGATCTATAGACAAAATCTTTTTCTAGGAATTTTATCCAAACGAATGAACGAATCAAATTTAAAAACTATTAATTACATGAAAAAATATGTAGATGAATATCCGAACGATAAAAGAGGATTTTTATTTTTAGCAAATTTATATCTGGAATTTGAAGATTATATATCTGCTATGCATTATTATCACAGATTACTTCTTATCGATGAGAATCATTTTGATGCAAACTTTAATATTGGTGAAATACTTGTTAAATTAAAAGATTATAAAAATGCAATTCTTATGCTCAATAAAGCATATGATTTAAATAATAATCATTTTGAGTCAAAAAATTTATTAGGGTTTTGTCATTATAATTTAGGAGAATATAAAAAATCTATATATGAATTGACTCAAGCGCTATTACTAAACTCAAAAAATTCAGAAACATATTATTACCTTGGAAAATCATATAAATCAATCGATAAAAACAAGCAAGCTCTTGAAGCATTAAATATGTCAATAAAACTTGATCCATTTAATGGCTATGCACATTTTGAATTAGGTAAAATATATGAACAAATTTTAAAAGTTAATTTAGCAATCGACGAGTATAGATTAGCTTATAAATATATTGATAGCCATGAACTAAATTATAAATATGGGAAAATATTATTTAAGGAACAAGAATACAGAAAAGCGCTTTTACCACTACGAAAATTTATTATTTTTGAACCAGATAACATTGAAATTTTAGAAATTTTAGGTGAAATCTTTATGTATGAAAAAAGATTTACAGAATCTATCGATACTTATAACAGATTAATAGAAAAATTTCCTGATAACGAAATCTACTATTCAAAAATTGCAGAATCATTTTATAAATTAAATAATTTTTCAGCTGCTCAAAAATATTATGAAAAAGTATTATCATTTAATGAAGATAATACTGAGGTCTTATTCAAACTTGGATCTATATCAAATTTATTATATGATTATAAAAAATCTGAAAAATACTTAATTGAAGCAATTTATTGTGGGTTTACATCTAAAGACATTCTATTTGAATTAGGTATAGCATATGGAGGGCAGCAAAAATATCTTCAAGCATTAATATGCTTAAAAGAAGCACTGAATTATTCGCTTGATGATCCAATACTTCACTATCAATTGGGAATCATTTATAATGAAATGGAAATATATGATTTAGCTATTTATGAATTTCAACAATATATTGATAAGATTCAAGATGATCCAATAAGCTATCGACTTATTGGAGATTGTTATGCAAATCTAAAGCAATTCGAGCAATCAATTATAAATTATCGAAAAGCTTTAGAATTATATGATTATGAGGATGTTAAAACAATATATAGTTTAGGATTATCATATTTTGAAATATCAGATAATATTAATGCAGCAAAATATTTCAAATCAATTCTAAAAATCAACTACGATTATTCAAAAGCTCATCACATGCTTGTTAAAACATATATTAATCTTGGTAAATTTAGAGAGGCTAAAAAAGAATGTGACATTCTTTTTATGCTTGATACTTCTTTATATAATTCATTAGAATATTGTAAAAATTAATTTTTTTTTATTAAATTAACGACCTTAATTAATAACCTTAAATAGGATTTATATGAAAATTTTAATACCCCCGAGCGAGGGAAAAGCAAAAATACAAAAACCTCAAGATATATTATTTAAGGATACAAATTTTGTTTTTGAAAAATATGTAAAACAAGTTGTAAGGCTCCTCAATCTTATAGATAATGAAGATTTAAGATCAATCTATGGTACCTCACAAGAAAAATCTGAATTGTTTCACAGACAAAATGAAGATATTTTTAAAAGTAGGTGTGCTTATGCTATAGAAAGATATACAGGCGTTGTTTATGAACATTTAGATTGGTCAACATTAAATGAATCAGGTAAAAAATATATGGCGGATAATGTATTAATTTTCAGTGGTTTATTTGGAATGACGACTCCTCTTACTTTAATACCTGATTATAAGTTAAAAATGAATGTTTTATCACTTCAATATCATTGGGGACCAGTTTTAACTGAAGCATTAAAAGATGAGGATGTGATTTTTGATTTACTTCCTCAAGTTTATAGAAAAGCTTATAAACCTGGTAAAAATGTTATAAATGTTGATTTTAAAGTTGAGAAAAAGGGTAAAAAAACTGCTGCTGGTCACTTTGGAAAAGCAGTGAAAGGTAAGTTTATAAGATTTCTTGCTGAAAATTCTATTACAGATACAAAAGATTTTTCAGGGTTTAATTATGATGGGTTTAAATGGGTTGATAACGATCACTTTGTTAAAGTAATCAATGATTAAAGTAAAAAAACTAGTTAAAAACTACGGTACTTTTGAGGCGGTAAAATCAATAGATTTCTCTATTGACCATGGAGAAGTTGTTGGATTTTTAGGTGCTAATGGTGCTGGTAAATCTACCACCCTAAAAATATTAACAGGATATTTGACTCCAACATCAGGCTCAGTATTAATCAATAACTTAAATATAGAAACTCATTCTCATGAAATAAAAAAAATGATAGGATATCTACCTGAAAGCAATCCGCTTTATTATGATATGTTTGTTTATGATTTATTAAAATTCACTGCAAACACCAGGGGTATCTATGATAATGAATTCAAAAATGCATTTGATAAAGTTATTGCTCAATGTGGACTAAAAGAGGTTGTACATAAAAAAGTTGGTGAATGTTCAAAGGGTTATAAACAACGTGTTGGATTAGCATGTGCAATGATACATGACCCAAAAATATTAATTTTAGATGAACCTGTTACAGGTCTTGATCCAAATCAAATTATAGAAATTAGACAATTAATTAAAAATTTAGGTAAAGAAAAATTAGTATTAATGTCTAGCCATATTCTTCAAGAAATTGAAGCGACTGTTGACCGAATTATTATAATTGATCATGGTAATATTGTTGCAGATGGAACAACTAAAAAATTAATGAATCAATTTATGGGTAATGTAAAATTATCTCTTGAGGTTGTAGGTTTTACAGATACTAAAATAAAAAAGTTCAAAGAAGCATTTAATAAAGTGAAAATTAAGAAAACTAAAGATTCACATAAGGTAACTATTGAATATAAGAAAAAAAATGATCCAAGATTAGATATCTTTAATTTTATAGTTAAAAATAAATTATCTCTTTTAGAAATGAATCCACAAACAGCAAACTTAGAAGATATTTTTAGAAAATTAACAAATTAAAATAATGAAGAAAAACAACATATATAATATATTTAAAAAAGAATTTGATAGTTATTTTTCAAGCCCTATGGCTTATATATTCTTAGTAGTATTTTCACTTGTTAATGGTTACTTTTTTTCAAATACATTTTTTCTAATCGGCCAATCAGATTTAAGAGCTCTTTTCAATATAGTTCCAATGGTATATTTATTTTTTATACCAGCAATCACAATGGGATTAATTGCAAAAGAAAAAAACTTAGGAACTATGGAAGTTATGAGTACTTTACCAATTAAAGAGTATGAGTTTGTAATTGGTAAATATTTAGCAGCTCTTTCATTAATTGTTATTGGACTATTATTTACTGTTGTACATTTTTTTACACTGGTAAGTTTTGGAACAAATATAGATTATGGAGCTTTATTTACTGGCTACCTTGGATTATTTTTTGCTGGTGCAGTTTATGCCTCTATAGGGACATTTGCAAGCAGCTTATTTGATAATCAAGTTGTAGCATTTATTATCGGTGTATTTATTGTTTTAATGTTTTTTCTGTTTGATAAACTTTTAATTTTTGTTCCATCGTTTATGGCTGGATTTATTCAATACCTTAGTGTTGATTATCATATTTCAAATATTTCAAGAGGCGTAATTGATTCAAGAAATTTAGTTTATTTTATTTCGATAATTAGTTCATTTTTATTTGTAACCACTCAAGTACTAAATAGCAGAAAGTGGAAATAATGAATTTGAACAATAAAAAATCAACCTTAATTTTTTCAGCTATAATTTTAACAGCAGTTATTTTTATTAATTTAATTGGAAGAAACTGGTTTTTAAGATTTGATTTGACAGATAATAAGATGTACTCATTATCATCATCAAGTAAATCTGTTGTTCAAAAAATTGATGATTTATTTACTATAAAAGTCTATTTTTCAGCTGATCTTCCTGCGCAATATTCGAATAACAAACGTTATCTTCAAGATATTTTAGAAGAATATACAGCCTACAGTTCAGGTAACCTTCGCTTTGAATTTTATAGCCCTGAAAATGAAGAACAAATAGCAGAGGATGCACAAAAGTATGGTATTCAGCCTGTACAATTGCAAGTTATAGAAAATGATAAAGTGGAAATAAAAAAAGTATATATGGGTCTTGTTTTACTATATGAAGATAAAAGAGAAGTTATTCCTGTAATTCAAACAAGTACAGGCCTAGAATATGATATTACTACAAAAATTAAAAGTATGGTCCAAGCTCAAAAAAGTACAATTGGAATCGTTTCATTAGCAGATGAAATTACAAATGAAAACCTAACACGTTTTTTAAATGAAAGGTATGCAACTAGACCAAATTTAAATCTTTCAAATGCTGTACCTGAAAATATAGATATATTACTATTTAATGGTATTAGTGATTCTTTAGATATTGCACAAGAATCAAATTTAAGAAGTTTTATATCAAGAGGTGGAAATGTATTTTTTGCTCAAAATAGAATTAGCGTTGATATTCAAACTCAGCAAGCAAATCCAGTGCAATCAAATATATTTAGTATATTAGATTCTTATGGATTAAGTATTAAAGAAAATTTAGTCTTAGATAAAACCTGCAATCAGGTTAATGTTCAGCAACAAATGGGACCATTTAGAATGGCTGTCCCAATGGATTATCCATTCTTACCTATTCTAAAAAAATTCAATTCGTCCGAAGTTACAGTTAATGGTCTTGAATCAATTTCATTAATATTTACAAGTGAAATTCAATCAGATTCTGTTTATTCTGATAATCTTGTAGATTTTACACCATTACTTTATACTTCAGATCGTTCAGCAACTATGAGCGAATTTTATAATTTAAATCCAGATCCTAAAAATAATCCAATTTTTAATCAGTTAACAGAAACATCAAAAGTAGTTGGTGCAAGAACAATCGTTGCAGATAAAGAAACAGGGATTGAAAGTAATTTAACCCTTGTAGGTGATTCTCAATTATTTTCAGATCAAGGCGGTGGCGGTTCACAAAATAATATAATATTTGTTATGAATACTATTGACTATATGCTAGGAGATAGTGAACTAATTGCACTTAGATCCAGAGAAGTTCTTGATAGACCACTGATAGGAGATGCAGAAGGTGTTTCAAATCAAACACGATTAACATGGAAAATAATTAATATGCTACTTCCAACTTTATTAATTATTACTTTAGGTATATTTTCTAGAAGAAAACAAAATAGTAAATCTAAAATACTAGAGGCAATCTATGAAAAATAGAATGTATATATCAATTGGGGTGCTAGCTGTTTTGATTTTATTTTATATACTTAATATTAATCAACAAAAAAATTATCAAAGTACATCTAGTCAAATTTTTGATTTCAATCAAACTCAAGTAAACAGCTTTTTAATTAAATCAGAATCAGCAACTATTAAAATTCAAAGAGTTGATACATCTTGGACAATTGCAAATAATGATTCATTAGTATTAAAAGAGAATATTTTAAATACATTTTTTGATAAAATTTTTACTCTAGAGTCTGAAACAATAATGACAAAAAATTTAGAAAAATGGTCTAAATATAATATTGATGATATACTAGGAACTCACTTAACATTTTATGATTTTAATAATGATGTTATAGAAACATTTGTTTTTGGAAAATCATCTTCAGATTTCTCAAGATGCTATATTAGAATTGGTGATAAACCTGAAGTTTATCTGGTAAATCAAAATATCATGTTCAACCTACAGACTAGACTTGAATATTGGGGTGAAAAAATTACTGAAGAAGCACTTTAGTTACTTTTTAATCCTTTCAAATATTCCTAGTTTTTTATTCTTTCCAACATTATCCCACTTAAAATATCTACCATTCATTGTTATATAAATTCCGGGGTCTATAACTTGGATAAAAGATAGTGCACTTCCTAAATTAAAGAGACCATCTGAACTACCAAACTTAATAGGAATCATTGCGCCTGTTAAAATAATCGTTTTATTTTTAATCGATTTTGCTAAAAGTTTTGCTGTATCAACCATGGTATCTGTTCCATGAGTTATTATGATACGATTAGTTTTTTCTTCTTTACATTTTTGAACAACAATTTTTTTCGATTCAATAGTCATATCTAAACTATCAACCATCATTAGTGTTTCAATTTGAACATCCAGCTGAGAACGCCCAAGTTCTAATAGTTCTGCAAGATGAGTCTTTTTAAAAAAAAGTTCTCCATTTATCTCATTATACTCTTTATCAAAAGTCCCACCAGTAGCAAAGATTTTAATATATTTATCTTCAGACATTTTTTTATATTTTAATTCATAAATTTATTAAAAATATAATATAATTTAAGACTATGGCTATAAAAAAATTAGTAGAAGTTTGGGATGGTAAAAATATCATTGAAAATAATATCAATTTTCTAAAACAAAAAACAAAAGAGATTCATTTACCTATTAATGATGCAAATAAAGAAATTTTAACAGATTTATTAGATACTTATAAAAAAGTTCCATGTGCAGGGATTGCAGCCAATCAAATTGGATATAATAAAAGAATCTTCATTGGAATGAAAGAAGATGAACCAGATACTGAAGAACAATATAAAGAGTTGAGAAAAGAGCAACCAAAAGAACAGCCAAAAGAACAAAAAAAAGAATCAGGAAATCCAAATGCAGATAACTATGAATTCTATATTAATCCTCAAATAGATCAAACGTATAAAAAATCAATACAAGAGGAAGAGGAGGGATGCTTAAGCATACCTGAAATACGACTTATTGCTGAGAGATATGATAAAATAAAAGTTCGTTACTATGATATTAATGGGAAAAAGATAAAAAAAACATTGAAAGGTTTTTTATCTAGATTATTTCAACATGAACTTGATCATTTAGATGGAAAGCTTATGGTCGAAAATAGTAAGATAAAAAAAGTGTATAGAATATCAGATAATGAAAATATTAATTCACTTTACTCTAATTTAGTTGATGAATTATCAAAATTTTAATCAACAACGTTGTATTATATTATAAATATAATTACTAATTTTAAATTACTCTTATGAATGACATTGTAAAAAATAATATATATTTAGAAAAAGAAGATCATATCTACAGATTAGAAGATGATATGGATTTTCAATTTACAAGCGTTACCACATTTGTAGGACAATTTTTTGAAGAATTTGATGCTGATTTTGTTGCAAAAAAATTAACTAGTACTCATCCAAAATACAAACATATGACTGCTGAAGAACTCCTAGCTGAATGGAGAAAAAGAGCAGATTATGGAACCTATGTTCATGAAGAAATTGAAAATTATATTAATGATAAAACAAAGCCAGAAGACAGAAAATCACTGCGAGCAGTTAATTGGTTAAATGGATATAAAATGCAATCTGATTTTAATTTATTATCAGAAAAAATTATTTATAGTAAAGAATTAAAGCTAGCCGGTTCAATTGATTTATTACTGCATGATAAAAAAACAGATGAGTATACAATTGTTGATTGGAAAACATCACGTAAAATTGATACGTCTGCTTTTAGACATAAAACAGGTAATCAAGAAGCTACAAGAGATTTGGAAGATTGTAATTTTAATCATTATTCATTACAACTGTCCATGTACAGATATATATTAGAAAAATATTATAATCTCAAAATAAAAAATCAAATGATTGTACATATAACTGACTATGATTGTAGGGGATATATAACTCCCTATTTAATCAATAATGTTAAAAAAATGCATAACCACTAAAGAAAGAAATTAATGACATTTTTAAAAAATTTAAGTGAAAATAAACAAGCAATAACTTTGTATAAGTACAATGGGAATGACCTTAAAGTAGATCCAAATCTTGAAGTACAAAAAAATACTAAAGACTCTAATTTCATTCATATATGTTTTATTGATTTAGAAACTACTGGTACCCATAAAAAAAATGATGAGATTATAGAAATTGCAATGAAAGTTATTAAGATTGATAAAATTACTGGTGAAGGATTGCAAGCAATTGCTGAATATGAATCTTTCCAAGATCCTGGATTTTCTATACCTGAAGAAGCTTCACTTGTCAATAATATAACTGATGACATGGTTAAAGATCATCAAATTAATTGGAATAGGGTAATTGAAATTCTTAATCTTTCCCAATTATGCGTTGCGCATAACGCTGCTTTTGATCGAGCTTTTTTAGATAAAAATCTAGAAGAGTCAAAAAATAAAGTTTGGGCTTGTTCTATTAATGATATTGATTGGATAAAGCGAGGCTTTACTAATTTCAAACAAGAACTATTAGCTCACTGGCATGGCTTTTATTATACTTCCCATAGAGCTATGTATGATGTCGATGCAATGATTCATTTAGTGGTTCATCCTAGCTATGAAGATAATAAACCAATTAATGAACTTATTCAAAATGCAAGAATTCCTCAATTTAGAATCCTTGTAAAATTTGATTATAAAAAGGAGCTTGTAGATATTATCAAATCCAAACGATATGGTTTTAATGGAGATACAAAAGAATGGTTTAAAGTAATTCCTGAGAATAAATTAGAAGAAGAAAAAAAGTGGCTTAGTGAGAATATTTATAATGGAAATTTTGCAGGACTTATTGAAAAAATAACTTTAATTGACAAATATAAGAATAGATAAAAATGCATTATTAGAAATTGTTTATTAGTATTAATTTAAAAGATGCTAATAAACAATTATTATACAAATTTAAAGCTCCAACAGGAGCTTTTTTTTTATAAATAAATGAATAAAAATCCTGCCAAGCTCATATTAGAAAACGGTATAATATTTAATGGATTTTCACTAGGCTTAATTGGAGAGTCGCTTGGAGAAGTATGTTTTAATACGGGGATGACTGGTTACCAAGAAATTTTAACAGATCCTTCATATTGTAAACAGTTAATTACGATGACTTATCCTCATGTTGGGAATTATGGAACCAATAACAATAATACCGAAAGTAATAAAATTTTTGCATCAGGATTTATTGTCAAAGAATCATGCGATAATCCCTCAAATTTTCAATCTCAAGATACGCTAGATAGTTATTTAAAAAATAATCAAATTGTAGGTATACAAGGAATTGATACGAGATATTTAACAAAAATTATTCGTGATGAAGGTGCCATGAATGGTATTATTTCGAGCAAAGAATTAAATGATAATAAGCTAAAGAAAAAATTAAAAAATCATCCAAAAATGAATGGACTAGATTTAGCAAAAGTTGTCTCATGCAAAAAATCATATTGGTGGAATAAAAAAAATAATAAATACAAAATAGCAGCAATAGATTATGGTATTAAACACAACATCTTAAGACTGCTTGAATCTCATGATTGTTCAATTAAAGTTTTTCCAGCGAAAGTTTCCAAAAATGAAGTCTTAAAATTTAATCCTGATGGATTGTTTTTATCTAACGGACCAGGCGATCCTGCAGCTGTATCATATGGTATTGATTTAGTAAAATTTTTTTTAGAAAAAAAATTGCCTATTTTTGGGATTTGTCTTGGACACCAAATTCTCTCAATTGCATTAGGAGCAAAAACATATAAGATGAAATTTGGTCATAGAGGATGCAACCATCCTGTTAAAAATCATATTAAAAATACAGTTGAAATAACCAGTCAAAATCACGGGTTTTGCATTGATGAAAATATTAAAAATAATATTCAAATAACACATACTAGCCTAAATGATAATACGGTTGAAGGTATCAAAGCAACTAATTATCCTGCATTTAGTGTACAATATCATCCTGAATCTAGTCCTGGCCCACATGATTCAAGATACTTATTTAATCAATTTATAAAACTTATAGATAAATCTTATGCCAAAAAGAAATGATATAAATTCTATATTAATTATTGGTGCTGGTCCAATTATAATTGGACAAGCCTGTGAATTTGATTATTCTGGAACGCAAGCATGTCAAGCTCTTAGAGAAGAAGGATATAGGGTTATACTTATAAATTCTAATCCAGCAACTATTATGACAGACAAGGATATTGCAGATGCAACTTACTTGGAGCCCATAGAAATAAATGCAGTAGAACAAATTATTATTAAAGAAAAACCTGATGCTATCTTACCAACTGTTGGTGGTCAAACAGCTTTGGATATGGCTATGAAACTTGATAAAAAAGGTATATTAAAAAAATATAAAATAAAATTAATCGGAGCCAATATACAATCCATTGAAACAGCTGAAAATAGAGAAAAATTTAAAAAATCAATGTCAAAGGTAAATATACCTACAGCTAAAGGTGGTTTTGTTAAAACAAAAAATGAAGCACTTAAATTAATTAGAGATATAGGATTTCCAGTTATCATTAGACCTTCATTTACAATGGGTGGAACGGGTGGATCGACAGCTTATAATATTGAAGAATTTTCTAATCAAGTACAATTAGGATTAAGGTCTAGTCCAATACATGAAGTATTAATTGAAGAATCTCTTTTAGGCTGGAAAGAATTTGAAATGGAAGTGGTAAGAGATTTAAATGATAATTCTATTATTGTTTGTAGTATAGAAAATTTAGATCCGATGGGAGTACATACTGGTGATAGTATAACGGTTGCCCCTATTCAAACATTGACAGATAAAGAATATCAAAAAATGAGAAATTGGTCAATCCTATGTTTAAGAACAATTGGAGTTGATACTGGTGGTTCTAATGTTCAGTTTGCAGTAAATCCTAAAGATGGTAGAATGATAATTATTGAAATGAATCCACGAGTAAGCAGATCATCAGCCTTAGCATCTAAAGCTACTGGATTTCCAATTGCAAAGATTGCAGCAAAATTATCTATTGGTCTTACATTAGATGAAATACAAAACGATATAACTGGAAAAACCTTAGCATCATTTGAGCCTTCAATTGATTATGTAGTAACAAAAATTCCAAGATTTGATTTTGAGAAATTTCCAACTTCCAATGGGATACTTGGTGTGCAAATGCAATCTGTTGGAGAAGTCATGGCAATAGGAAGGACATTCAGAGAATCTATTCAAAAAGCATTTAGATCATTAGAGGTTGGGCTTATTGGCTTTGAACCTAAAAAAACAGATTATAGACCCTTGGATATTAATAAAATAAGCTTCCCCACATCATTTAGATTATTAAAAATTTGGCAAGCTTTAAAAGAAGATTATTCAATTGAAAAATTATATGAACAAACAAAAATAGACCCATGGTTTTTATATCAATTGAAAAAATTAACAGATATTAAAATAACAAATATATCTTATAAAAATAATTTATTATTTTTAAAACAAGAAGGGTTTTCTGATAAACAAATTGCCAAATCATTAAAAAAAGAAGAGTTAGAAATAAGAAAAGAAAGAATTAAAAATAAAATACTTCCTGTTTATAAAATGGTTGATACTTGCGCAGCTGAATTTGAGGCACAAACTCCTTACTGCTATTCAACCTATGAGCAATTCAATGAAGTTAATCGATTTAAGGAAGATAGTGTTATTATATTAGGAGGTGGTCCAAATAGAATCGGGCAAGGTATCGAGTTTGATTATTGTTGTGTTCAAGCTGTTTATGGTTTGAAAGAAATGGGATATAAAACAATTATGATTAATTGTAATCCAGAGACTGTGTCAACTGATTTCGATACTTCTGATAAGTTATACTTTGAACCTCTTACCTATGAAGATGTTATGAATATAATAGATTTAGAAAAACCAAAGGGAGTTGTTATTCAATTTGGAGGTCAAACACCTTTAAATATAGCTGATAAATTATTACAATCTAATGTAAAAATTTTAGGTACACACCCAAAATCGATTGATCTTGCTGAGGATAGAAAAAAGTTTGGTAAAATTTTACAAAAATTAAATATACCTGCTCCAAAATTTGGAACTGCTTTTTCTATTGATGAAGCAATAAGTATTGCAAATAAAATTAATTATCCTGTTTTAGTAAGACCATCATATGTGCTTGGTGGAAGAGGAATGGAAATTGTTTATAATGAAGATGGTCTAAAGAATTATGTCGGAAAAGCAGCTCTTGTTTCTGGTAAACATCCAATACTAATTGATGCATTTTTAGAAAATGCATATGAATTTGATGTTGATGCAATTAGTGATGGTGATGAAGTTGAAATAGCAGGTATTATGCAACATATTGAAGAAGCTGGTATACACTCAGGAGACTCTTCTTGTGTATATCCAGCATATTTTCTTCCCAAAAAAGAAAGAGAAACAATAATTCATTATACAAAATTATTATCTATTGAGTTAAATATTAAAGGCCTTATTAATCTTCAATTTGCAATGAAAGATGGGATAATTTATGTACTTGAAGTTAATCCAAGAGCAAGTAGAACTGTACCATTTATTAGTAAAGTAAAAAATATTCCTTATGCAAAATATGCAAGCCAAATTGCTGCTGGGGAAAAAATAAAATCATTAAATCTAAAATATAAAAAAACAAATTTAATTGCTGTTAAAAAACCTGTATTCCCTTTTAATAAATTTCCTAATCAAAAAATATTCTTATCACCAGAAATGAAATCTACAGGTGAAGTTATCGGACTTGATAAACATTTAGGTTCTGCATATCTAAAAGCAGAATTAGGTTCCGGGAATACACTCCCTAATGATGGAAATATCTTTATATCTGTTAATCAAAATGATAAAAATCAAATTATAAAAATTGCTCGTGATTTTAATGAACTTGATTTTAAAATTATAGCTACTTTAGGAACATCACAATTACTTAATGATAATGGAATAAGTTCACGAAAGATATTTAAAGTTGGTGAAGGAAGACCTAATATTGTTGATGCAATAAAAAATAATGAAATTAATTTAATTATTAATACTCCACTTGGAGAGCAATCAAGATACGATGAATATAAAATTGGAAGAGCTGCAATTGAATATAAAATTCCGGTTATCACAACTCTTTCTGGAGCAAATGCAGCACTAAGAGCTATTAGATTTCAAAATAAAAAATTATCCTATAACAACTTACAAGAGATATTTAATGAATAATAAACTATATCCAAAAATTGAACCCTATAATAAATTTTATTTAAAAGCATCAAAAATTCATACAATTTTTGTTGAAGAATCAGGCAATCCGAAGGGTAAACCAGTGATTTTTTTACATGGTGGTCCTGGTGGTGGAATAGAACCAGTCTATAGACAATACTTTAATCCTAAAAAGTGGCGTATTATAATATTTGATCAACGAGGTTGTGGAAAAAGTTTGCCTCATGCAGAACTAAGAGAAAATACTACATGGGATTTAATCAATGATATTGAATTAATTAGAAAATATTTAAATGTAAAAAAATGGGTTGTTTTTGGAGGTAGCTGGGGATCAACACTGAGCTTAGCATATGCAATCTTACACCCTAAAAAATGTAAAGCATTAATTTTAAGAGGTATTTTCCTAATTCGAAAATTTGAAATTAATTGGTTTTATCAAGGAGGATGTAACATGATTTATCCTGATCAATGGGAAAATTATAAAAGAATCATTCCTAAAAAAGAACAAAAAGATTTTGTAAAAGCATACTATAAAAGATTAACTTCAAAAAATAAAAGCACAAGAATTAAAGCTGCAACTGCATGGTCTAAATGGGAAGCGAGCACAAGTAAATTAGTTCAAGCACAAAAATCGTTACATCATTTTGATGATAATAAAATTGCTGAAGCATTTGCTAGAATTGAATGTCATTATTTTATAAATAATGCTTTTTTTAAAACTGATAATTGGATTTTAGACAACGTTCATAAAATTAAAAATATTCCAGGTGCAATAATTCAAGGAAGATATGATGTGGTTTGTCCCATGCAATCTGCTTGGGATCTACATAAAAAGTTAAAACATTTAGAATTTTATATTATTGATAAAGCTGGTCATTCGATGCTTGAAAAAGATATTCAAAACCAACTTATTGATTGTACAAATAGATTTATTAAGTATTAAAAAAAATCCTCAGGTATTATCTGAGGATTTTATTAATAATTTATAGTGAATTAATTATTTATCACATTTACTATAACCACATTCCATACATGTGTCGCAACCATTTTCAGTCTTAAGTGATTTACTACTACATGCTGGACAAATCCTAAATTCTGCGTTCATACTCTCATCAGCAATCAATGACTCAGCAACATTTTCAACTAATTCTGGCATTTCATCAGTTGGGATTTGATCTAATTGTTCCTTGTCTTTTTTTTTATCTTCTTTAGATATTATTCCAACATCATAAAAAAACTTTTCTATTGTTTCAGCTACCTCTGCATAAAATGAATGATAATATCTTCCCTCTTTAAACGAACCTCCATTAGGATCATGTATACCATGTAATTCTTCCAAAATAAACATTGGATCTGTTGCTCTTCTAAAAATTGCAGAAATTAATCGAGTTAATACAACATATTCTGGTGCACGATTTAAATCTTTTGAATTAATAAAAATCTCAATAGGTCTTCTACCATTTTCGGTATCTACATAGCTTAGTGTAATAAATACAGAATTTTTAACAAAAGCACTTTTTACCTTATACACTTTTGCATCAACAACCTTAGGTCTTGAAGCAGAGCTAGATTGTTTTTTTTGCACTGTATTTTGTTCAGGTTTTTCTAAGCTTTTCTGATTATTCTTAACTTCTACTATTGTTGATTTTTTATTTAATTCTATCATTATTCTGTACTCTGAAATTTTTCACTTTCTATTATTTCTTCAATTTTTGTTTCACTATTTTTCATATAATGATACATAGTAGTTAGTGTGCCATCTGGTAATTTAATAATTTCATCACCTTTTGCTGTAATAGTTTCGTTATTATTATTGGTAATTTCAAACTCTTTATCTTTATTTTTTTGAAAATCAGTTAATTCATTTTCATTGGTACTTAAGATTGGGAATCTACTACCATCTCTATAAATTGTAACTCCTTTTAATTTTGCTTTCCATGCTTGTAAATATATATCAGAGATTATTTCAGGCTTAATATCTTCTGGTAAATTAATTGTTGAAGATATACTATGATCAATATATTTTTGAATTAATCCTTGTATATCAACTCTTTCGTTCGAATTAATTTTATGTGCAGTTCTAAGCAAATACTCAGGTAATACTTCTTCAATATCTATTGCTTTATCTACTTTTTCTTGTAAGTCAAATCTATCAATATATGCTTGAATTGTTGAATGAAATACTTTAAAGAATTTATTACCAAATGATTCAGATCTCCTTGTATAATAAGGAGCAAAAATTGGCTCAACACCACCAGAAACACCAATATAATTTTTATCTTTACTTTGATAAGATAAAACAATATTTGAAATAGATCCTGTTGGCGCTATAGACATAATAGCTATGTTTCTTAATCCATTTTCTGTAATTTGAAGCTGTGTTTCTTTACTTAGAGCTTCTTGAACAAAAGGGCACTTCATATAATTTTCTTCATTAAATATAGGAGATGAACCTTTTTCTCCACCAATAACTGCAGATGCTTGGTATGCAGCATTGGTTATAAATTTCATTGTTTCAGAAATCAAAGCAATACCCTCTTCAGAGTCATACCCTAAACCCATTTGATTTAACATATCAGCAATTCCCATAACTCCTAAACCAAGCCTTCTAGTTTCCTTAGCTGCTAAACGCTGTTTCTCTAGAGCATTCAAATCTTCATTCCAAGTTACTACATTATCTAAAAATCTTACTAAAATTCTTGTACTTTCAGCTAACTGGTCCCAATTAATTTGTGCTCTATCTGTAAATCCATTATCTATAAATCTTGATAAGTTAATTGACCCAAGATTACATGCTCCGCCATCTTCTAAAGGAACTTCTGCACAAGGATTAGTACATATTATTGGTCTACCTACATAATTTGATGGTGAGTAGTCACTCATTGTAGTCCAAAAAATTATTCCCGGTTCAGCTGTTCTGTAATTTCCTTCAATGAATTGATCCCAGATATCTCTTGCCTTAACTAACTCACGAACTTCGTTTGTTTGCGGACTATCAAAATATAATAAAAAATCTCCAGATTGTTTAATAGCTAAATCATAATCTTCGCTATTAAGCTTAATGTTTAAATCACCATAAACATCTCTCTTTGAAGAATCTTTTAGTGATTCAGCAGATATATTTGCTCCATATTCTTTCGATAGCCACTGATCTAAATCAGAGACATTATCAAAATTATTTAATAATTCATAATCATCTATATTTTTTGATGGGATACCATAAGAATAATGTATTGTATCTTCATCTTGTTGTGCTTCCATCACAGATGTTTTATTGAACTTTTTATAGACTAAAAATTTATCTTTACCAAATTTTTTCTCTTCGTTTACAGCAAACATAAATTCGTTACTAACTTTAATTGATATATTAGCAAATCTTACCTGAGTGTTTTCCATAACTTGCTTTTTAATTGTTTCAAGCTCAGATTCAGAAAATTGACCTGACCAACTACATTGCTCAATAATTTGCTTAGTTACCCAGTTAGGTGTTTTCTTTACTTTTAAAAAATACTTAACATCTGGATGCTTAACATCAATCGTAAGCATTAATGCTCCACGTCTACCACTTTGACCAATAAGACCAGTTGTTAAAGAATATAATTCCATAAAAGAAACTGCACCAGTTGAACTATCAGCGGCATTATGGACCACAGAATCTTTTGGTCTTAAAGATGAAATGTCAACTCCAATTCCTCCACCATAAGAATATGTTCTTGCACATTCGAAAGCAGCTTGATAAATAGAATCAATATCATCTTTATTAATTTTTGAAACAAAACAATTTGCTAAGGTTTTAATTCTATACATATCGCCAGCTCCAGCTAAAACTCTTCCGCCAGAAATAAACCTACCATTAAAAAGTTCACTATAAAATTTTTCTGACCATTCTTTTTGCTTTGATTTTGTACCTTCAACTGTTGCTATAAATGATGCTAATCTTTTAAAAACGTCCTCAGGATTTTTTTCAATTAATTTATTGTCTAAATCTTTTAAGAAATATTTTTTTGTATAAATATTTTTTGCAAGCTCATTATCTCCAAGATAATCTCCGTGGTAATCTAATTCTTTATTTTTTTGTTTTTCAGATATATGATTATATAATTCCTCGTATACTTTTGATCTTAAATTACCAATTAATTTTGACGATTTTCCCTTATGAGAAAACATTTTTTTTATATCATTCATATTCAACTTTCCTAATTTTTGAGCCAAAAATTAACTGACTCATTTATGATTAATTTAACCAATAATTAAGCTTAGAAATTATATTCAAATTGCCTTGTTATTATCACCCTAAAAAATTGCAATTCAGGATTATTTATTAATAGCAGCAAATTTCTCGTCGGATTAAAAACTTATCTACTATTCTTAGTAATGTCAATTACTAGAAAAATATAAATTAGTTTTTGTTGCCAAACAAATAGAATTTGTAAAAATAAAAAAAAAATAAAAAGCTGATTTAAATTCTAGTCAGAGATTAGTAAATTATAATGTTAATAAAAATAAATAAACAAATTATGACAAATAAAAAAACAGCTAAACTAATATTAGAAAATGAAGAATTAGAGCTTGATATTATAACTGGATCAGAAAATGAATCTGCAATTGATATAACCTCATTAAGAAATAAAACAGGATACATAACAATTGATCCAGGCTATGCAAATACTGGATCATGCATAAGTGATATAACATTTATTAATGGAGAAACAGGTATACTAAGGTATCGTGGATACCCAATTGAAGAATTAGCAAACAATGTTAGCTTTACAGATGTTGCATATTTACTTTTACACGGTAATTTACCAACACCTGATGAAAAAAATATTTTTAGTAAATCTTTAAGGGATAAAGCGAATATTCATGAAGATATGAAAAGATTTTTTGATGGATTCCCTATCAATGCACATCCAATGGCAACTTTATCATCTATGGTTACAGCTCTCTCAACTTTTAATCCATCTGTTGAAAATGATGAACTCAATATTAATGACACGATAATTAAAATTTTAGCTCAAGTTAAAACTATTGCAGCATATTCTTACAGAAAATCACATGGGCTTCCATTTATTTATCCAAATCCTGATTTAAATTATGTAGATAATTTTCTTCATATGATGTTTTCTGATTCTCAAGATGATTTTCACGCTGAGCCAATTTTCACTGAGGCTTTAGATTTACTATTGATTTTACATGCTGATCATGAACAAAATTGTTCAACATCTACTGTTAGAATGGCAGGTAGCAGTATGGCTAATATTTATGGTGCAATTTCTGCAGGCATCGCCGCATTATGGGGTCCACTTCATGGTGGTGCTAATCAAGCAGTATTAGAAATGTTAGAAAAAATTAAAAATGATAGTTCCGACTATAAAAAGTATATAGGATTAGCAAAGGATAAAGATTCTGATTTTAGATTGATGGGATTTGGGCACAGGGTTTATAAAAACTACGACCCAAGAGCAAAGATTATAAGTAAAATGGCAGAAAAAGTTCTTTCAAAACTAAATATAAATGATCCTTTGTTAGATATTGCCAGAGAGCTTGAACAAGTTGCACTAAAAGATGAATATTTTATAAAAAGAAAATTATATCCGAATGTCGATTTTTACTCAGGAATTATTTATAGAGCTATGGGAATACCAACAAATATGTTTACGGTTATGTTTGCGTTGGGAAGACTCCCTGGATGGCTTGCCCATTGGAAAGAAATGATTGATAGTCCTCATTTTAAAATTAATCGACCACGACAAATTTATACTGGTAATAATAAAAAGAAACTGTAGAAAATAATTCATGATTCAATATTTAGACTTAGTTAATACTGTGCTTGAAAAAGGAGTAATTAAAAAAAATAGGACAGGTACAGATACTCTAATGTATTTTGGATATCATTATAAAGTTGATTTAGATAAAGGTTTTCCACTACTCACAACAAAAAAAGTATTTTTTAATTCAGTTATAAGAGAACTCCTTTGGTATTTATCTGGAGAAACGCACATAAGAAATTTAAGAGAACATACAAAAATTTGGGATGCATGGACCAATAAAAAGAAAAATTGGGAAATAGGTAAAATGTATGGATATCAATGGGTTAAGTGGGAAAAATTTAAAAGAAATGAAAGTGGAGAAATTACAAAATCATATATAAACCAAATTGATGATGTAATAAGCTTAATTAAAAATAGCCCAGATTCAAGGCGAATGATAGTCACAGCATGGAATCCTTCAGTACTTAATGAAATTGCACTTCCAAGCTGTCACGCTTTTTTTATGTTTAATGTTGTTAATGGAAAACTAAATTGTCACTTAACTCAGAGAAGCGGAGATATTGCTTTGGGTATACCATTCAATTTAGCATGCTATGCAACATTAACGCAAATGATTGCTCAAGAAACTAATCTTCAACTTGGTCAATTTTCTCACTACATTAATGATGCACATATATACGTAAATCATATTGATGGATTGAAAGAGCAAATCACAAGAAAACCACATAAACTTCCAATTTTAGAAATAAACAAAAAACCTTTTTGGGATTTAAAATTTGATGATTTTAAATTAAAAAACTATGAACATCACCCTATTATAAAATTTCCTGTAGCAGTATGATTGAGATACATCTTATTTGGGCCCAAGATGAAAATGGGGGCATTGGGGTAAGTGGTAAATTACCATGGCATATAACAGACGATTTAAAAAATTTTAAAAAAATTACTTTAAATTCTACAATTATTATGGGGAGAAAAACATGGGATTCTCTTCCAATAAAACCTTTACCAAATAGAACAAATTTAGTTTTATCTAAAAGTACTAAAATTAAATCTATCACCTGCAATTCTTATGATAAATGCATGCACTTTTTAGAAAAAAATAAAATTAATAAAGTTTTTATCATTGGAGGTCGATCAATATACAGTAGGTTCTTTAATGATGCTCAATATCTACATATAACCAATATTCATTTAAATAATAAAGATATAAATGAATATTTTCCTATTTCAATAGATAGTATTAAAAATAATTTTATTAAAAAGAAAGTATTAGAATTATCAAAAGAAGCAACGTACACATTTTGGGAAAAAATAAAAAAATGAAAATAATAAAAAATAAAAAAGTATTAATTACAGGTGGTGCCAGAGGAATTGGTAAACAAATTGCTATAGAATTTGCTAAAAATGGAGCACATATTATAATATGTGATTTAGATAAATCTTTTTTTAACAAAGATTATTTTACCAAGCATACTAGAGATATAACAAAATTTGGAGTTAATTGTTATGGCTATCATTTAGATGTCAGTAATTATAATAATATTAGTGAAACAAGAAAAATAATTAATAACGATATTGGTGAAATTGATATATTGGTAAATAATGCAGGAATTGTTTTTGGAGGTAATTTTTTAGATATATCTATTGAACAACACAGAAAAACATATGATGTTAATACTCAAGGTATTGTTAATATGATTCATATTTTTTTGCAAGATTTAATCAAACAAAAAGAATCACATATTATAAATATAGCTAGTGCATCTGGTTTTACTGCCTTACCAAACGGTGCTACTTATGCATCCAGTAAGGCAGCTGTAACTAATCTATCCGAATCATTAATAAATGAATTAAAGCAAAATAAAATCAATCATGTTGGTATGACAATTGTATGTCCAGCGTATGTTAACACCGGTATGTTTGATGGTGTTAAAGAGCCATTATTTATTCCAATGCTTAAACCAGAAAAATTAGCTTATAAAATTGTTAGGGCTGTTTCTAAAAACAAAAGGTTTGTTTTAGAGCCAGCATTTATAAAGTTTATACCAATACTAAAAGCACTTACTCCTTATTTCTTTTTTGATTTTCTAGGGAAAATATTGGGCGGGTATAGTAGCATGAATTTTTGGACAGGAAGGAAAAAATAAATCGTGAAATTATTTTTAATACATACAGGATATTATGATAAAAATATTGGTGATGGTTTTTATGAACAACATTCAAATATTTTTATAACTGCTAAAGATGCATTTTCAGCTAGAGAGAAAGTAAAAAAAAATAAAGAATATATGACAAAAAAAATGCATATTGATGGAATTAAAGAAATTGAAAATATTGATGGATATGATATAATTCTAAAAAAAAATCAAAATAAGGAAAAGATAACAAATTATAATCATTACCAAGTAAGATTTTTAAAATCAAATAAATAATTATATTTATAAATTATTGTGAAATGATTAAAAGAAATTGGAGAACATAATATGAAGTTATTACTAAAATTAGTTTTTATTTTAACGATTAATAATTTATATGCAGCAACACCTTATGTAGATAATCAATTAATAGTAAAATTTAGTTCAGGTCTAGATGAGAAAAATATATCTCAAAAATTAGAAAAAACAGATTTTATTTTGAAGCAAATTCTTGTTAAAAAATTAAATATATGGCTTATTGAATTGAATTCAAAAAATAAAACTATTTTTGAACATTTAGAAGAAATCTCTAATTTTGATTTTGTTGATTATGTCCAGTTAGATCACAAGGTTAGCCAACGTGAAATACCAAATGATCCATATTTCAGCCAAATGTGGGGATTAAATAATACTGGCCAAAATGGTGGTCAGTTTGATGGTGATATTGATGCTGTAGAAGCATGGGATATTACAACCGGTGGTTTAACTTCAATCGGAGATGAAATTGTGGTGGCAGTTGTTGATGGAGGTGTTGATATCAATCATCCTGATCTTATTAGTAATATATGGGTCAATGAAAATGAGATTCCTAATAATGGTATAGATGATGACGGAAATGGGTATGTCGATGATATAAATGGATGGGATGCTTATAGTAATGATGGAAGTATACCATCAGATAATCATGGTACACACGTTGCTGGAACGATTGGCGCTAAGGGAAATAATAATTCAGATGTAGTAGGTATAAACTGGAATGTGAAAATAATGTCTGTTGCCGGATCTTCAGGATCAACATCAACTATTAGTCTTGCATATGGATATATATTAGATCAAAAGTCATTATGGTTATCTTCTAATGGTGAATTTGGAGCAAATGTTGTTGCAACAAATAGTAGCTTTGGAGTCGATAATGCAAATTGCAATTCAGGGTCTTATCCAGTATGGAATGATTTATATGATGCAATGGGACAAGTTGGAATATTGAGCGCAGCTGCAACGACCAATAGCAATCAAAATGTTGATCAAGTTGGAGATGTTCCAACAGGATGCAATAGTGAATGGGTTATTTCTGTAACTAATACAACTCGCAATGATATAAAATATAGTAGTGCCGGTTATGGTGCTAATAATATTGATTTAGGTGCACCTGGTACAGATATTTGTAGTACTGTATCTGGAGGTGTTTCTTGTTCATACACAGGGACTTCGATGGCAACACCACATGTAGCTGGGGCAGTTGGCTTAATGCATGCTGGAGCTTCAATAGCTTTTGCACAAGATTGTATTAATAATCCTGCTGCTTGCTCTTTAGAAATAAAAAATGTATTATTAAATACTGTCGATATCCTTCCAAGTTTAGATGGAATAACCGTAAGTGGAGGAAGATTAAATCTTTTTAATGCTTTACAAGAAATTAGTGGTCCAAGTCCTAATTTAGATTTTAGCCCTGGAGAATTTACTTTTGAAATTAATCAAGGAGATTTGGAAAATGATATATTGACTTTATTTAATAACGGTGAGGACAATTCTATTTTGTCTTATCAATTAAAAGTTTCACCATTTTTGGGTATGAACGAGTCTGATAATTATGGAAATATTTGGTCAGACTCAGAAACTGAATTGTTTGATTATGAATGGATTGATATTTCAGAAATTGGAACAGTATATTCTTTCCCTAATAACGATGATTTTGGACAGGAACTATCATTAGATTTTGATTTTCCATTTTATGGTAATAATTATAATATAATTAGAATAAATCCAAATGGTTGGATAGGCTTTGGTGATGATAGCAGCGAATGGGATAATCAACAGCTACCTTCAAGCTCTGCACCTTCGCCCGCAATATTCCCTTTTTGGGATGATTTAAATCCTGTAAATGATAATTGCAATCAGTATTGTTCAGGGAATGTATTTTATCATTCTAATAGCGATAGAATAGTTGTTTGGTTTAACAATGTAGCACATTGGTGGACAAACTTTGAAAATAGCTTTTATGATTTTCAGGTTATTATGTACTCAAATGGCGATATTGATTTTAATTATAACGAAATGATAGGAGACTACTCTAGCGCGACTATTGGAATACAAAACTTTGGAGCTGAGGATGGATTGCAGGTATCTTTTAACAATAATTATGCAGAAAGTTTACTTTCAATCAAAATAGTTCAATCTCCAGAATGGATAACCTTATCTCAAAACTTTGGTCAAATTAATGCCGGTGAATCAGATCAAATTAATATTACGGTTGATTCCAATGATTTATTATTAAATGAGTACTTAAATTATGTAAATATTACCTCTTTTGGTGGTAATGTAAATATTCCTCTATATGTTTTTATTAATGAAGATGTAGCATTTATGGGAGATTTAAATTTTGATGAAATAATCAATATTCTTGATGCTGTAATTATGGTTAATTTAATCACAAGTGAAGATGAAGCAAATAATCAAGTATTTGAATCTGCTGATTTAAATTTTGATGGTTTAATAAATGTTCTTGATATAGTTTTGTTAGTAAATATTATATTGGGTTAGATTTTTTAATAATTATTTAATTAAAAATAATAAAAAGTACTCCACATATTGCAACAAGCATGGCAAAAATTCTAGTTTTTGAAATTTTTTCGTTTAAAAATAAATAAGACAATACAATAATAAATATAACAGATGTTTGACCTATTATACTTGCAATGGGTGGCTTTGGAATATTCGCATATCCAATGATCCAAAAACTTAGAGCTACAAATGTTCCAAGACCTGAACTAATGATGATTTTTAAAATTACTGATTTTTGTTTTAATGGTGCTAATAATTCCAATTTATTTTTTTGAAAAGTATAAATAAACCATGTAAAAATAAATCCTGGGAAAAGCCTAAAAAATGTGACCCACAATTGAGTTTCAATAGAATTATTTATTTCAGATAAGATTGGTTTTATTAAAACAATACCAAAACTACTCAAAATAACTGCAAAAATTTGAGTTAACATACCTTTCTTTTTAATCTTAGGATTAATTTCTTCTTTATCTTTTTCATATGCAATAATTAATAGTGCAATTATAACAATCGTAAAACCAAAAAACTGTTGAGTTGTTAAATATGAATCTAATATTAATATTGAAAAAAAATAAATTACAGCAGGTTCAAAACAATTTATAATAGCAACTCTACTTGCTCCAATTTTACTTAAGGCATTTATAAATAATAAATCAGAAAGACCCATCCCTAAAACTCCACTTAAGATAATTTTTAGATAATCAGAAGTTGCAAGATGAGAATACCATAGCGGGATATCTAAAATTATAAACATTATAATAAAACAAATAACTGCTATTGTATTTTTTAAAACTACAATTAATAAGGGTGATAGATATTTGCTTGCAGATTTGAAAATTATTACTGCAATACTCCAGCAAAATGCAGCTAATAATGCAGAAATAATCCCAAAATAAGAGCTACTTATTAAATGATTCATCTATATGGAACATTCCTTTTAATGTTAAATCGACATCAACAGTATGATTTATTGAAAGTACTTTTGATAACAATTTAGAAAAACCACCTGTAAGTATAATATTGTATTTCTGATTACTTTCTAACTCAATACGATTTATTAGTCCCTCAACTTGAGATACAGCTCCAAACATAATCCCAGATTGTATATTAGTTTTTGTATTTTTACCTATAACAGATTTAGGAAACTTAAAGTCAATTTGATTTAATAGTGCCGCTTTGGAAATTAAATTATCAACAGATGTTTCAACTCCGGGTGAAATAATTCCACCTATAAATTCCTTTTTTGAGTTAATCACATCATAGGTTGTGGCTGTTCCAAAATCAATTATAATTGCTGGAATATTATATAGTTTTATAGCAGCAAAAATATTACATATTCTATCATTACCAATAGATGCTGGATTTTCAACGTTTAGTTTTAGATCAGTATCTTTATAAGATATAAAATGTATTTTAGTATTTATATGGTTATCAATGTATTTTATAAATTCTTTATTTTTCTCTGGTACTACCGAGCTAATAATTATTTTATCTAAATCATATTTTTTTAAAAAATCTAATAACTGATTAACTGATTGAATAGAAATTCTATCAATAATATTTGTGCTTTTGAATATAGCGCACTTAATAAACGTATTACCAATATCTATAACTAACTTCATGAAAATTTAATTTCTCCATCATAATTAACTAATTGTTCGGTTGATTCTACTTCTAACATAGCCTGCCCATCATTACTAATATCTAAAAAATTACCTCTGATATTCTTATTATTATATTTAAAAATTATATTTTTATTTATATGATTACATGAATTTAACCATTCAGTTTTAATCTGATTAATAGAATAATTTTTTATTATATAATATAGCTCATTCAATATGCATGCTAATAATGGTTCTCTCTGGATATTATGACCTTTAATAATTTTTAATGAAGTTGCGCTATTTTTAATTTCATCATTAAAATCACTAATATCTTCATTAATATTAATGCCAATACCAATATTTAAAATATATTTATCAGATATTTTTTTAGATTCAATTAAAATTCCTGCAACCTTTTTATTTTCAAACATAATATCATTTGGCCATTTAATTTTTAAATCAATTGATAAATGTTTTTTAATTCCTTTAATTATTGATAAAGGTATTATTAAAGAATGAAAATTAAATTTTTGAATAGGAAATAATTGTTCTATGATAAAAGAAAATGCGATACTTTTATGTGCAACTGAAAACCAAGAATTAATTCCCCTACCTTTTCCTGCAGTTTGATTATCGGTAATGACTAAATATTTTTTTGGATTATTATTATAATAAGTCCATAATTCATTAGTGGTTGATTTAGTTGATGATAAATAAACTATTTCTTGAAAAAGACTTTTACATTTGAAATTAGATTCTAATAAACTAACAAAAAACATTATATGTACGTGCCATACTTTGACTTTAGAACATCACAAATTTCACCTAAAGTGCAATGATTTTTGATACAAAAGATAATAAAAGGAATTAGATTTTTATTTTGATTAAGCGATTTTTTTAATTTTTTTAATGAGTCATTTACATTTTTTATGTCACGATTTTTCTTAAATATCTTTAGTCTATCTAATTGATCTTTAATTGCATTTTGATCAATTGAAAAAATATTATCAGATTTTTGATTTTCATGATCAGTAAATTTATTTACACCTACGACAACTTGCTCCCCAGATTCAATTTCTGTTTGATATTCATATGATGAATTTGCTATTTGCTCTTGTTGAAATGAATTTTCAATAGCAGATACCGCACCTCCTTGATTATCAATTTCAGAAATTAATTCCATAGTTTTATTAACAATATTTTCTGTTAAATTTTCAATATAATAGGATCCTGCTAAGGGATCCACAACATCTGGTATACCTGTTTCATATGCTAAAATCTGCTGGGTCCTCAAAGCTAATTGAGCAGATTCTTTAGTTGGTAAAGATAATGCTTCATCTTTAGAATTAGTATGCAATGATTGAGTTCCACCTAAGACAGCCGCTGCCGCTTGCATTGTTGTTCTTACAATATTATTATCTATCTGCTGTGCTTGTAATGTTGAGCCAGCTGTTTGTGTATGAAATCTACACATCAGTCCTTTTTCACTTGTAACTCCAAATCTTTTTTTCATGATATTTGCCCAAACTATTCTTGCAGCTCTAAACTTAGCAATTTCTTCAAAAAAATTATTATGACTATTAAAGAAAAAACTCATTTGATTTGTAAAAATATTTACATCTAAACCCCTATTTAGTGCTGCATTGGTATATTCAATAGCATTAGAAAAAGTAAATGCTAATTCTTGAACAGCACTAGATCCTGCTTCTCTAATATGATAACCAGAAATAGAAATTGTATTCCATTTTTTCATTCTAGAGCTGCAAAATTCAAAAATATCTGTTACTAATTTCATACTATCTTTTGGAGGAAAAATATAAGTACCACGAGCAATATATTCTTTTAAAATATCATTTTGTATAGTTCCAGATAATTTTTCTAGTGAAATATTATTTTCTTCAGCTAAAACAATTAAAAATGATAATAAAACAATTGCTGTAGAATTTATTGTCATTGAAATTGAAACCTTATCTAAAGGTATGTCTTTAAATAAAATTCTCATATCATCGATTGTACAAATCGGAACTCCTACTTTCCCAATTTCTCCAGCTGATAATTCATGGTCAGAATCATAACCGGTTTGTGTTGGAAGGTCAAATGCTACAGATAAACCCGATACTCCTTGCTCTAATAAGTATTTATATCTTTCATTGCTTTTACTAGCAGATGAAAATCCTGCATATTGTCTCATTGTCCATAATTTTCTTCGATACATATCAGGATAAATACCTGAGGTATAAGGAAATTCACCAGGTTTATTTTTACCATAAAATGTTTTTAAATGAATATTTGATGAATTTTTAAATGGTTTCTTTTTAATTGACATAAATAAATTTAATTGTTTTATTGAAATAAACGAACAACTATATACTATTATAATCTTTTATAAATTGTTTAGACCAATTTAAATAATTATCATTTTTTATTGCTTTATGTATTTCTTTTATTAAGTTATTATAAAAAGACAAATTATGTTGTGTCGCTATTCTACAACCTAAAATTTCTTTTGTATTAAATAAGTGATGAAGATATGCTTTAGAATATTTCTGCGATATTTCGTAATTATTGAGTTCATCAATAGGTGATAAGTCATTTTTATATTTTGCATTTTTAATATTAATTTTACCAAATCGAGTAAACAGCTGACCATTTCTGCCATTTCTTGTTGGAATTACGCAATCAAACATATCTACTCCATTAGATATACATTTAACAAGATCTTCAGGTGTTCCAACCCCCATTAAATATCTAGGTTTATCTTTTGGCATAATACCGTTTAAAAATTCAACAGTATTAAGCATCTCCTCTTTGGGTTCTCCCACTGCTAAACCACCGATAGCATACATTTTTGCATCTAGCTCTAACAAATCCTCAGCTGACATTTTACGTAATTTTTCATTCGTACCACCTTGAATAATTGGAGATACGACTTGATTAAAGTTATATTTAGGGCCTTTATTTTTATAATGATCTAAACATCTTTTTGCCCATTTAGTTGTTACTTTAACAGCATTCTCATGAACTTTAAATTCTGCATTAGACTCTGGACAAATATCTAATACCATCATAATATCTGAACCAATAGTTCTTTGAATGTCTATTATTTTTTCAGGAGTAAAATAATGTTTACTTCCATCAAGATGTGATTTAAACTCAACACCATTATCATCAATTTTTCTTAAATTTGATAAGCTATAAATTTGAAAACCACCTGAATCTGTTAAAATTGCACCATCCCAATCCATAAAATTATGCAAACCTTTAAACTTGCTAAGAATATCAAGGCCAGGCCTAAGATATAGATGATATGTATTACTTAAAATTAAATTATAATTAATTTTTTTAATTTCATCTGTTGATAAGGTTTTGATTGCTCCATATGTAGCGATAGGCATAAACGCTGGTGTAGTGATTTTTCCGTGGTCAGTATTTAATTGTCCTAATCTAGAAGATGTGTCCTTGCAAGATTTAACAACTTTAAATAGAGACATTTATAATAATTTATTTTTTAGCTGCTGGTTTCTTTTTTGCTGCAGGTTTTTTTGCTGCAGGTTTTTTGGTTAATGCTTCTTTAGCTGCTGATTTCTTTTTTACTACAGATTGTTCTGAAGATTTTTCTGAAACTTTACTATTCTCAACTTTATCTTCAACGCTTTTTGTTGCAACAACTTTCTTTTTCATTTTTGATAATGAAATAACTTTCAGTTTTTTTAATCTTTGTTGAGATTTTCGATGCTTCTTATTTGCTATTTTTTTCTTTTTGTTCATTCAATCTCCAAAAAATTTATAAAATCTTTTAAACTAATAGACGCTAAATATATAAATAAATTACTAATTATTTAATGCAATTTTATAAAAAATAAAATTCAATTTTTGAATTAATTAAAATAAAGTAGTCCAAAAATAATCATCATTTCATCCGTACTTAATAATCCAAAGTGAACATAATCATCAGTTGTGTTATTATAAGTAACATTAGCAGTAAGGCTTTCTCCAATATTAAGTGTTAAAGGTGGATCCAATGATAGCACCGGTGGATGCTCATAATCAAGCGCCGTATAAATTAAATCACTTTCTCCATTTGCATAATTAATATAAATATCAAATCTAGTCATTAGTTGGTGAGCATGAGAAAATAATTGAAAAATATTAATTTGATTTAATCCTGGGGGGTTAATTGTAAGACTATTTACAATATCATAAAATGAATAGGTTTTGGATAATGTTGTCTCTTGATTGGGGGGTAATGAAATATCATTATTACCAAGTTGCATTACTCCAGCAATTTTTTCAACTTCTTGAGGTAGGGATGCATGTAGATTTACATATACTTCGCCTTGAATAGTTTCATTTGTATAATTAAAATAATGTGGATTTAAATCTAAACCAAAATTAGAATTAACCTCTAAGGCAATTCCTGGAGGTAAATCATATGACCAGCTTGGCCATTGTGTACCTGTAACAAAAGTATGTCCTTGCAACGTTTGAACATTATTAAGCCATTCAAAATTTAAAGAACCATTAGGAAGAATTTCATCAATATAAGGATAGTGGATATCTCTATACTCATATGCATTTGGTGGATTACCATAATTTTGAGGAAACATATAAGCAATAAAATGATGAGAGCCTGGTGACATTGAAATTTCAATTTTATCAATATAATATGTTCCTTCAATTGCAGGTACATAATAAAGGAATTCTCTTTCCGTGTTAGGATATACATCAAAGGGACCAATGTGATATTGCAAACCATTTACAGGAGGTTCTAAAGGTATAAATTCTGGAGCTTCATAAATTGATAAATCATTTAATATTATTGGATCTACAACTATTCCGTTTTCTGGTGCTCCCTCCCAAATCCACTGCTTAATAAAATTCAATTCTCCATTTGTTAAAAAAGGACCTCCTAAAGGCATTAACTCTCCATATTGAGGATGCTCGCTATAAAAATGATTTTCATTTTTAATATTAATTTTTTCCCAAAAATAACTCTGTAATATTCCAAGCAAACCAGATGCATTACTAATTAAAACTAATTCATCTGTCATTGCAGATGAATTATTTGGGACTCTATTAATTAGTTGATTATATGCAATATTTTGAGTAAGAATTAAATCAGAAGTTTCTGCATAAAAAGACCCCTCGTAGTGACACTGTGCACACTTTAATGATAATATATCTTCATTAATAATTTGCCAAGAACCACGAACTTCTTCATCACTTAAAATATAATTTACTAGAATTATAATATCTGCTACATTTAATTGATTATCAAAATTGATATCACCATTAGGCATAAATGATTGATTTGGATTGCTGTCTGCAAGTAATATTATAGATACTAAAGATATAATATCAGTGACATTAATTATAAAATCATTATTTAAATCTCCAAGAGGAAATTCTGGATTACATGTTAAATCACAAGATTCATAATTATTAAAAAAATTTTCAGTATCATTATTTACTCCACAACCATAAACGGGAACACATGATTCCTCATACCATATGTAGCCAATGAATTCTTCACAATCACCATAATTATATGGATTTAAACTTATACACTCTTGACTGTAAATATGAAATGATAAAAATATTAAAAATTGTAATATGTATCTGTTTTCAACCATCAATTGAAGTAAATTTAGTATAAATTATATTAATAAAAATACATCATATATGGAGTCTTAATGAATATTAAATGGCAAACAATTAAAAAATTTAAAGATATTAAATATGAAAAAGGCATTCAAGATGCTCAAAATATTAATAAAATTACGATAAACAGACCTCAAGTTAGAAATTCATTTCGACCAAAAACTGTGTTTGAACTCAAAGAAGCATTTGAATTAGCAAGAGAGGATCAAGAATGCGGAGTTATTATTTTTACAGGTGAAGGGGAAAAAGCATTTTGTGCCGGAGGAGACCAAAAAATAAGAGGTAATGCTGGATATGTTGGTGAAGATGGTATACCTAGATTGAATATTTTAGATGTGCAAAAACAAATTAGATATATGCCAAAACCTGTGATAGCTATGGTTGCAGGCTACGCTGTTGGTGGAGGTCATGTTCTGCATATGTTGTGTGATTTAACCATAGCTGCAACAAATGCTCAGTTTGGTCAAACAGGACCGAATGTAGGATCTTTTGATGGAGGTTGGGGAGCCTCATATATGGCAAGAATAATTGGTCAAAAAAGAGCAAGAGAAGTTTGGTTTTTATGTGAATTTTATAATGCACAGCAAGCGTTAGACTGGGGTTTAATTAATAAAGTTGTTGAATATAATAAGCTAGAGGAAACGACCGTTGAATGCTCTCAAAAAATATTGGAAAAATCTCCTCTTGCATTACGAATGCTGAAAGGTGCTCTAAATGCAGATTGTGATGGTCAAGCTGGATTGCAGCAGCTTGCTGGTGATTCAACAATGCTTTTTTATATGACAGAAGAAGCGCAAGAGGGTCGTGATGCATTTAAAGAGAAAAGAAAGCCAAATTTTAAAAAATTTCCTAAATTACCATAAAAATTTATGAAAATCTATCCTTGGATTCGTGCTGCTCGTATTAAAACATTAGTTGCTTCCATTGTTCCAATATTAAGCTCAATTGCTATACTACCTAATATCAAGCAAGTTAATATTACTATACTCGCTTTAACAATTTCTGCAGCACTAATAATTCAGATTGTAACCAATTATATTAATGACCTTTTTGATTTTATAAAAGGTGCTGATCGTAACAGAGTCGGTCCAAAAAGAATGTTACAATCTGGACTAGTTAATGAAAATGAAATGAAAAGGATGATTATTTCTCTAACTATTATAGGTATAATTTTGGGCATTCCACTCGCAATTCAAGGAGGGTGGATAATTGTATTTATTGGCTTATCATCTTTTTTATTTGCTTATTTATATACTGCTGGGCCTTTTGCTTTAGCATATAATGGCCTAGGTGATATATTTGTTTTCATATATTTTGGTATAATCGCAGTTTGTGGTACATACTATTTACAAACAGGTACATATAATTTAAGCTGTTTTTATTTAGGAGCTTCAATCGGTTGCAAAAATATCCTTTTACTTGTTATTAATAATCTGAGAGATTATGAAAATGATAAAAACGTAAATAAAAATACTCTAATTGTTAAGCTAGGCTACTCAAGTGGTAAAATATATGGACTGTTTATTATTGTAATGTCATACTGTATGATATTATTACTATCATTCACAATTGATAATTCAAAATTATTATTTTTAATAGCGCTAACATCACCCCTTGCATTAAATATTACGTATGATATTTTTTTCAAAAAACCATCTAATATAAATCCTGCACTTGGTAAGGTCTCTGTTTTATTAATTCTTGATCCATTTATTTTATTTGTTAGTCGAATTATATGAAAATAAAAAAAATATATTATCAACAGTATCAAATTCCACTTTCAAAAAACTTTGAAAACTCCAAAAATGAATACAACAATCAAAAAGGTGTAATTGTAACAATTGAAACTAATAATTTCATCGGAAAAGGAGAGGCTGTTATATTAAAAGGATTTACCCATTACACACTTCAAGAAATTATTTGGTCAATGGAATCATTTTTAAGTGCAATAGAAAAAAATGAAAATTATTTATTAGATGAATTATTAATGACTGTAAAGATTCATTGCTCTGAAACACCAACATTGCAATTCGCAATTGAGACTGCATTATATGATATAGAGTCACAAAAAAAGAAAGTTTCAATTGCTCGTTTTTTTAATAAAAATTCATCTGATTATGTTAATTGTAGCCAAATATTAATTAATAGAGAAACACAAAGTAGAAATAGCATAAATAAAATAAAAATTGGTGTTAACTCATTAGAAGATGATATAAAATTTTTAAAAAAATTTTATAATAAAAATTCAAATAAAAAAATACGATTAGATGCAAACCAATTATTTTCTGTTAATGAGTTTGAAAATTTTTATAAGCAAATCTCTAATCTTAATATCGATTTTTTTGAAGAACCACTTAAAAATCCTACATTAGAAAAAATTAATTTTATCAAATCTAAATATCCAAAATTAAATTATGCATTAGATGAAAGTATTTATCAGACAAAAAATTATAGAAGCTGGATCGATAAAGATTTAATATCTGTTCTTATTATTAGGCCAAGTATTTTAGGTAGTTATGAAAAATTTTTTAAATTTAAAAAATTATATAACAAAAATTTAAGTATTTTAATATCATCTTCTCTTGAAAATAGTATAGGTAATATGGCTATCATTCATTTAGCTTCAACATTAGAAAATCAATCAAAGCATGGAGTAAATATTTTTAGTTTTTATGACAAATTTATAATCCCGCCTTTATATAAAAATGATAGAATAAATCTTCAAAGTACAATTGGGCTAGGCTTTAAATGTTAAATAATATTTTTAAAAGAAGACTGGAAGATTCTCAAAAAATATTCATTGAATATAAAAATAAAAAAGTTTCATTTAAATTATTTATTTCAATGGTTAATAATTATTGTGATCAAATAAATATAAAAAAAACTAAATATGTTGGTTTAAGAATAAAAGATAAATTAAAATTATTAGTAGCAATTACAGCTCTAAATAAAAAACGACTAATACCAATTATTTATCCTGAACATCCAAATATTAATACTTTTATTGATACAACTGGTATACCTATATCAATTGAAGATTTTGATTTATCAGAATCTGATAATACTGATTATTCTTTATTTGATTTTAATAATGATGATACCCAAATAATCATTTTTACTTCGGGTACCACGGGTCAACCAAAGCCTTGTGAAATAACATATAAAAATTTATATGAAAGTGCAAAATCATGGTATAAAATAATTGATTTTGAAGAACATGATACATATTTAAATCATATGCCTCTTAATCATATAAGCGGATTAAGTATTTTTTATAGATGTCTTTATTTTAATATGAAAATGATTTTAGATGATTTTTCTGTAAATAATTATTTTAAATATTCGAAAAAAATAAGCTTAGTATCCATGGTGCCAGCAATGATGACTAAAATTTTAAAAAAATCAAATCTACTAACTTTTAAAAATATGAAATGTGTATTGGTTGGTGGGAATAATATTAATAATAGATTGCTTGAAAAAATGAATAATCATAAAATCCCTGCATATATATCATACGGTTTAACAGAATCATGTTCTGGAATTGCTGGTTCTTGGATAAAAGAATATTATCAAGACCATACCTATTTTGCTCATCCCCAAGTAGAAATCAGCTTATCAAATGAATGTTTAAGAATAACATCCCCTACTATAATTAAAAAGTATTTTAATTCTAATCAATTATTTAACAATTCTTTTGTCACTTCTGATTGCATTAAAATATATAAAGAAAATAAATTTAAGTATAAAAATAGAAATGATGATATTATTATATCTGGAGGAGAAAATATATCAATTAGCTATGTCAAAAAAGTTTTTCTTAAATTTAAAAATATCAATTCATGCTCCATTAAAATTATTGATGATTTACAATGGGGGCAAGTCATGCATGCAGTAATAGAAACAGATGCAAACTTAGATTTGTCAGATTTTAAAAAAAATCTTTTAAAATATTTACCAAAATATATGATCCCAAAGAAAATTATTTTAAAATGATATTAATATTAGATAACTATGATTCGTTTACTTATAATTTAGAACAATATGTTGGAAAGATTAATAATGATGTTAAGGTTATAAAGAACGATGAATTATCATTAATGGAAATAAAAAAACTTTACTTAACTCATATTATTATTTCACCTGGACCTGGGAATCAATTTAATACTGGTGTTTGTATAAATTTAATAAATGAGTTAAAGGGTAAAGTACCAATACTGGGAATATGCTTGGGTCACCAAACTATAGCGCATTGCTTTGGTGCAAAAATAATAAAAAGTAAAAAAATTATGCATGGTAAAACATCAAAAATTACTCATACTAATCAATCGGTTATTTTTAATAATATACCGAATAAATTTATAGCCACTAGATATCACTCTTTAGTTATTGATAAGCAATCTATAAATAATGAAATTGAAATAACATCATGGAGTGACAATAAAGAAATAATGAGTATAGAGCATAAGGAATTACCTATTTATGGAGTTCAATACCACCCTGAAGCAATTTTAACAGAATATGGAGAACAATTAATAGAAAATTTTCTAAATATAGTTGTATAATACAATAATGCTTAAAGGGAAAATAAAATTAGATGGAGACAAATCAATTTCACACAGAATATTAATTTTTGGATCTATTGCAAGCTCAAAATCAATAGTACACAATTTATCTCAATGTGAAGATGTTCAAAGAACGTTAAATATTTTAAAAAACTGTAATATTAAGTTTAAAATAACTAAAAATTATACTGAAATTTACCCCTCACAAATTAAGCAAAAAGTAAAAAAGTTTTATTGTGGAAATTCTGGTACAACTGCAAGATTTATGCTTGGATTTTTACCTAGTATTGGTGTTAGTGGTACTTTATATGGAGATAAATCATTATCTAAAAGACCAATGAAAAGGCTTATCGATCCATTATTAAAAATGAATGTTAAAATAAAAAAAGTAAAAAATAATCTTCCAATTCAATTTCAAAAATCAAAAGTTAATCCTATAAACTTTACTTTAAATCACCCAAGTGCTCAAATTAAATCTTCATTAATTTTTGCTGCACTTTCAATTTATAAAAAATCAACTTTTAGAGATATTTTTAAAACCAGAAATCATACAGAAAATATAATAGATTTTTTAGGTGGTAATAGCAAGGAAGTGAAAAAATTTACTATTAATGGATTTAACTACAATGTTCCTGGTGATATATCTAGTGCATCATTTATAATAGCAGGCGCTTTACTAATGAAAGGTTCAGAAATTAATATTCAAAATGTTCTTTTTAATAAAACACGAATAGGCTTTATAAATGTGTTAAAAAAAATGAATGCCAAGATTTCAATATCAAATATTAAAACTAAGCAAAATGAAAAAACTGCAGATATTAGTGTTAAGTATTCACAAAAATTAAAAGGTGTTATTTTAAATAAAAAAGAAGTGGTAAATATGATAGATGAAATTCCTATTTTTGCACTAATTGCTTGCTATGCTAATGGTACCACTAAAGTAAGTAATGCGATAGAATTAAGATATAAGGAGAGTGATAGAATAGAATCTATTATTTATAATTTGAAAAAATGTGGTGCTAAAATATCTGAATTAAATGATGGTTTTATAATTAATAAATCTAAAATATTGTATAATACAAGTATAAAAGACTTTAATGATCATAGAATTGCGATGATGTGTGAAATTTTATATTTAGTAGAAAATAAAAAAATAAACACATTAGAAAATAAAGTTATAAAAACATCTTTCCCTAATTTTTATCAACAAATAAGAAAATTATATGAAAAAGTTTAAGGTAGTAGGTTTTCCTATATCTCAAAGTAAAAGCCCAGCATTATTTAAATATATTTTTAAATCTTTAGAAATAAAAGCTGAATACAGCGCTAAAGAGATAAAAAATAGTAGCGATCTTAAAAAGTTTATTAATCAATGTAGACAAAGTAAATACATAGAAGGTAGTAATATTACAATGCCGTATAAAGAAAAAATAAGTTCTCTAATTGATTGTTATGACAATATTGCAAAATTAACAAACTCTATAAACTGTATAAAAATTAATGATAATAAAATTTTAGGATACAATAATGATTACTATGGATTTGAAAAATTAATAGCAATTAATAATATCAACCTAAAAAATACAAATAATATCGTTTTGGGTTCAGGTGGAAGTGCGCGAACTATTATTTTGAATTTAATCAATAATAATGCAAAAAATATTTCCATTTTATCTAGGAATAAAAAAACAACCTCTAAAATTATTAAAGATTTTAAACAATTAAATGAAAAAACGTCAATTAATATATTTAATAATAAAATTAGTTATGAAAATTACAATCTAATAAACTGCACTCCAATTGGGTTAAAAAAAGATACTGAAAAAAATATTTTATCTCAAATAGCTTTAATTAATTTCGATACTATTATTGATATAAATTATTTATATAAAAATGATTTTTTAAATTTATGTTATAAAAAAATTATAACAGGAGAAGATATGTTTATTTTTCAAGCATTTAAATCACTTGATATATGGTTTGAATCAAAAATTTCAAATAAATTAGACTATAAAAAAATTAAAGAATTAATATGTTAAATAAAATAAATTTTCTGACAGCTGGAGAATCACATGGGAAAGGATTAATTGGTATAATTGATGGTATCCCTGCAGGTTTAACTATTCAATCTAAGTATATAGACTTTCATTTATCACGCAGACAAAAAGGGTTTGGTAGGGGTGGTAGAATGAAAATTGAAAAAGATCAGGTAGAAATTTTTAGCGGGATACGATATGATTCAACCCTTGGTTCGCCTATAGGATTAATTATTAAAAATATTGATTATAAGAATTGGATTGATATTATGTCAGTTGAGAAAAAATCAAAAAAAATTAAAAAAATTACATTACCAAGACCTGGTCATGCAGATCTTGCTGGAATTATGAAATATCAATTTGATGATATTAGAAATGTTATTGAAAGATCATCTGCCAGAGAAACAACCATGAGAGTAGCGCTTGGTTCAGTATGTAGAAAATTATTAGAAGAGCTAAATATTCATATAGCAAGCTATGTAACTGCAATTCACAATGTGGTTGATGATGAATCTCATAAAATAAATATTAAAACAATGAATAAGATAGTTGACAAATCTCCTGTTAGAGCACTAAATAAAACAGCTGAAAAGAAAATGATTAATATTATCAGAGATGCACAAAAAAATGGTGATACTGTTGGTGGCAAATTCCAAGTCATTGTATCGGGTGTTCCTTATGGTTTAGGTAATTACACGTCATGGGATAAAAAAATAAATGCTAAACTATCTGAATCAATATCATCGATTAACGCCATTAAAAGTGTATCATTTGGTAAAGACAACACCAGTCATTCTTTTGGAAGTCAGTTACATGATGAAATTGAGTTCAAAAATCAAAAGTATATTAGGACAAACAATAATTCAGGTGGTATTGAAGGAGGAATGACTAATGGTCAAAATATTTTAATTAATGCTGAAATGAAGCCACTTTCTACATTAACAAAACCTTTAAAGTCTATAGATATTAAAACAAAAAAAGTACAACTTGCGCATAAAGAACGCACTGATTCTTGTGCAGTACCCGCAGCATCTATTGTAGCCGAAAGTATGGTTTGTATTACAATTCTTGATTCAATTTTAGATAAATTTGGCGGAGATAGCATGAAAGAATTAAAGCAACATTTTAAGTCTGCTAAATTTTAATTATTATGAAATCACATATTTTTATTATTGGGATGATGGGCACAGGTAAATCAATAATAGCATCTCTTTTATCTAAAAAATTAAATATTCCTTTCATTGATACCGATAAAGATTTAGAGGATATTTTAAATTTAAGTCTTGAAGAATTTTTTAAGAAATTTTCTGAAAAAAAATTCAGGGAACTAGAGTCAACATATTTTGTTGAACATGTTAATAGTTCTATGGGAAATATTCAAAATATCATTTATGCTACTGGTGGTGGTATTATCATCAATAAAAAAAATCGGGATGTTTTAAAAAATTATGGTAGAACTATCTTATTGAATGCTTCCATAGAGACTATTATCAAACGATTAGAAAATGATTCTAAAAAAAGGCCTTTATTTACCAATAAAAATGCATTAGAAAATATTTGGAATGAAAGGAAACACTATTATCATAAATGTTCTGATATAATTATTGATACAGATAATAAGGAGCCTCAAACCCTTGCTAAAGAAATAATAAAAAAGTTGATTTATGAAAATAAATGAATTTAACAATCAATTATCGCTAATTCAGTATATCAATTCTTATAAAAAAAATTTTGATAAAATTTTTTTATTAACACAACAATCAGTTGTTGATCATCATAAATTTATAAAAAAATTAAATGTTCATATATTCATATGTGAAGAAGGTGAAAACTGCAAATCAATTGAGCAGTATAAAACAATTATTAATTTTTTATCAATAGAAGAATGCAATAAGAATTCAATTATCATTGGTATCGGTGGTGGAACAGTTACTGATTTATGCGGTTTTGTTGCAGATTCTTATATGAGGGGTATAAAACACATGTTGATTCCATCAACATTACTTTGTATGGTTGATGCAAGTGTAGGAGGCAAGACTGCTTTAAACTTTAATAAAGTAAGAAATTTAATTGGCTCTTTTAAAGAACCAAAAGAAGTTATTATCTATTTACCATTTTTAAAAACTCTGAATCAAGATGAAATAATAAATGGTTACGCAGAAATTATTAAATATTCTTTAATATTAGATTATCAATTATTTCAATATCTTGAAAAAAATATTTCAAAATTAATAAATAAACCATTTAATGATGATATTCACAATATTATCCAAAAATGTATAAAACATAAATTGAGAATTGTAAAAAAAGATAAATTTGATAATAATATTAGAATGATACTTAATTTTGGTCATACTGTAGGACACGCACTTGAAAGCTATTATGACTTTAATCTTTCTCATGGGAAAGCAGTAATTTATGGTATGAAAATCTCATCATATTTGTCTTATAAAAATAATCAAATAGATAAAAATGACTACACAAGAATATCTAAACTTATAGAGCAATTAAATCTTCCTAAATTAAAAGATATTAATAGTAAAAAATTTAATAATCTGATGAATAATGATAAAAAAAACATAGATAATAAATTAAATTATATAATGTTAAATAAAATTGGAGAAGCATCTATTATAGAAAATTTCAATAAAAAAGAAATTCTTGATGCTTTAGAAATAATATGAATATTCTTGTTATTAATGGTCCAAATTTAAATTTGCTTGGTACTAGAGAACCCTCAATCTACGGTAATGAGACATTAGATGAAATTATGGCATGGCTAGAAAATTCAATTGAGGGATCTAAGCATAGTTTTAAATTTTATCAATCTAATTCAGAAAGTGAAATTATTAATATAATACATGATGAAAGACTTTGGTCAAAAGGTATTCTAATTAATGCTGGTGCATTTACTCATTATTCTTATGCTATCGCAGATGCTATCGCCGCAGTAAAAATACCTACAATTGAAATTCATATTTCTGATATTAATAAAAGAGAAGATTTTAGGAAAAAATCTGTTTTAAAAGATGTATGTTCTAAATCATTTATAGGGCTTGGTAAACATAGCTATTTAGAAGGGGTTAAATACCTTAATAAAAATTTTTAGTTAATTATTTTTAATCTCTTTTCTAATACTTCAATTTTTACCGGAGTATACCCTTTTGCATCACCATCAATATTTAAAATTTCATTATCTACAGGTTCTAATTGAACTTTTTTAGCCGTTGAATAATTAACAAATTTTGAATTGATGTGTTTCCCAGAAAAAATTTGAATAAATAACTTTATTAATTGGAGAAACGATATCTTTGAGTTAACACTGATGATATCTAATAATCCATCATTGAACTTTGCTTTAGGTGCAGCTTTCATGCCTTTGCCTGTATGAATCGTATTACATATTAGAATAAATAAATAGTCATTATTAAAAACAATATTTTCATCAACTAATAATTTAATTTTCCTGCTTTTAGCAGTAAATATATAAAATAAACTTGCAATATTATACCTTATGCTTTTTAGGAAACGCATTTTTTCTGCTAAAATCAATATATCTGTTACCAATCCCCAGCCAACAATATTAAAAGAATATAACTCATTTTTTCCTGATGTTAATTTTAAAATATCTAAATAATCTGAGCGATTTTTAAAAATTTTACTTAATGCTTCTTGATGACTCACAGCATTTAAATCATGCATAAATGAATTACCTGTACCTCCAGGTAAAAACCCCAATCTTGGTAAAACGCTACTTCCATTCAGCATTAATCCATTTATTACTTCATTAAATGTACCATCACCGCCACAAATAATGATATCTTTATATTTTTTAAGATTATTATTTTTACAAAATACTTGAGCATGATTTTGGTATTCTGTTTTTAATAAATAGTAATTAATATTATTAGATTTATAAAAATCGATAAGCTTTGAAATCATACCCTCACTAGATTTTGTTCCACTTGTAGGATTGTAAATTATTAATATATTTTCATTCATCTATTGAAAGCTCCATAATCCCGTTTTTAGTATTTAATTCAAAATAAATTGGTATGTTTGAATTATTTACTTCAGATAAAATTAATTTCATATGATTTTTATTTTTATTTTTAGACTTAACTTCTATAACAAAATAATTTATTTTTTCTTCAATATATTGATCTATTATTGATGCTATAACAGGTGTAATTAATCCGTTATTATATATATTGATTGAATACTCTTTGCCTACTTTTAACTTTTGATTTCTTAAAAAATATATTAAACTTAAAATTGAATAAACTTTTTCACCATTAAACATAATTTTCTGATCATTATACATAATTTTTTGACTATTATAATTAATTATTGAAAAAGACTGATCACGTTTTTTACCTTCAATATTATTTTTTCTAAGATTATAAATAAAATACTCATCTGCATCTACTGTCATGGATACTTTTATCCGTAGCTTATAAAAAATATCAATCAATTTATTAGATTTAACTGAAAAAGAAATCTCCTTAAAATTTGTTGAATCTTTTTTTAATACATTATGACTAAAAAATGCAGTACCAGCCTTAATATTATTGTACTTCACATTATATTTTATTGATTCACTAAAAACAGTAGAAAAAAATATTGAAATCAAAAGATATATCATATACTTAAACCTTTAACAATCTTTTTTGTTGAACCAGAAAATGATTTAATAAAGTGAGATAATTCAGTTTTCATTTTTTCTTTTTTATCAATATTATAAATTAATTCTATAAACGATTGAAAATCATTTTTATTTGATAGTTTAATGGATAAATCATTTTTAATCATATAAACTGCTTCATCTAACATTTCATAATTTGGTCCATAACCAATAATACAATTATAAACAGCTGGTTCAATAACTGAATGTACGCCTCTAGTAAAACCACCTCCTACATATGCTATTATACAAAGTTTATATAAATCTGCTAAAATACCTACAGTATCAACAATAAGAACACTACTGTATTCTAAATTATCTGAATACAAACAAGCATTAAAACCAATTTTACTCAATTTTCTAGATAATTTTTCAATCTTTTTAATTTCATGAGGAACTAAAATAATAGATATTTTTTTTTTACGTAAATCTTTATCACCATTTGGAAAAGACTTAGATAAACCAAGTAAAATCATTTCTTCATCAATATAATCATAACTCCCAAAAATAATATTTTGAGTTTTTGAATATTGATCGGATAATAAAATTTTATTATTATTTTTTCTTTCTAGTATTTGGTCAAATCTTGAATCTCCAGTTACTATTGTATTTGTATTAAAACATAAAAGATTATTTTGAATTCTTTTTGAAGGAACAAAAATATAATCTATTTTTTGAAAAATAAATTTTGAAAAACTAAATAAAAAACTTTTTTTCCAAATTGAATTTTTATGAATATTAGCATTAATAAAGTAAATTGGAATTTTTAAAAAATTACACACTAAAATGTGGTTTGGCCATAAATCATGCCTTGTTATGACATACCTATATGGTTTTAATTTTTTGAAAAAAATATAAGATGAGAATAAAAAATCAAAAGGATGATAACAGCAAGCATCAAATAATTTACTTGTTTTTTCTTGCTCATAAATTGTTGGAGACATAAAAGATTGAATAATATAATATTTATCACGATCAATTGTTCTAAGGATAGGTTTTAATTGTTGAAATTCACCTGCTGATGCTGCATGAAAAATCAATATTTTTTTTGTATAATCAATATTTTCTAATAAAGATCTAAATATATTTTTTTCATTTTTTAAACGAATAAATATTTTCTTATTAAAAAACTTACTAAAAAATATAATTAAAAATAATAGTGGTGTTAATGATAAATATAAAAAATAAATTATCACTGTATCATTTTTTGAGCGTTTAAAATAATATCTGCAAGTTCTCTAAAACTGCCTTCTCCACCTTTTTTTTCTGTAACAATATCTGGTTGAAATAAATTCAAAATAGGAGATTGAGATGGCATAGCTGATAAACCTACTTCTTTCAAAACAGATAAATCATTCAAATCATCTCCAATATAGGCGATATTTTTCATTTGCAAATCATACTTCGCTAATAAATATTTGATTCGATTTAATTTATCTTTTTCATTAAAATATATTTCATCAATATTTAACTTTTTAGCTCTTGCCTTTAATATTTCTATATTTTCCCATTCACTTGTTATCATAACTACTATAAAATTATTTTTTAACAATAATGAAGTTGCCATACCATCATATGTCGAAAAAGATTTCATTAAAAGACCATCAACCCCATAATACATTTTAGAATCAGTCCACACTCCATCTATATCAGTCGCTATTAATTTAATTTGTTTAGCTTTTTCAACTACTGTTTTTTTCATTATAGTAATCCTTGAATTAATTTTAAATCCTGAAGTGTATCAATTTGGAAACTTCTAGATAATGGCATAACAACAATATTTTTTTTACCACTATATCGTAATTGTGATTTTAATAAACTTGTTTTAGTTGTGATATAAAATGCTCCATTTTCAACATATTCTTCATTTACTTCTTGCCTCATTGGTCTACTATCTGTCTTCCAATTAATAGGTTTGATATCTAATGTCCATCTTGGAATCCAATGTTGTTTATAGACACTAAAAACAGAATTATAGCCTTCATCTAAAATTAATCTAATTCCTTTATTAATATCTTTAGACTTAAGTAATGGTGAGGTAGGTTGTATAAAAACTAAAACATCAAATTCAATTTTTTCTGAAAAATGAATAAGTGCTTCTTCACTTTTAGAAAAATCTTGAGATATTATTTTTGGTCTATCTAGAACATTTGCATTAAATTTTTGTGCGACTTTTTTAATTTTAGCGCAATCTGTAGAAACCCATGTTTCCTGAACATTTGATTCTTGAGATGCTTTGATTGTATAATAAATTAAAGGCTTTCCTTTTATATTTATAATATTTTTGCTTGGAATTTCTTTACTGCCACCTCTTGCTAGAATGACTGAAACAATTTTCATTTTCTTAATTTTTTTCTTATTTCTTTTTCTTTATCAGTTACAATTTTTTCACCATTTCCTAGTGCCAAGCTTAATTCATTAACACCTCTAACAAGCTTTATTAATCCCTGAGGTTCTACAGAGCACATTTGATCTGTACCCCACATTGTTCTATCTAGAGTAATATGTCTCTCAATAATTGTTGCACCCATACAAATTGATGCAATAGTAGTTGTCAATCCAAATTCATGGCCACTATAACCTACAGGACAATTATATCGTTTCTGTAAAGTTTCAATACATTTCAAATTTAAATCCTCAATTGGTGCTGGATAAGTAGAGTTACAGTGCAAAACAGAAAAATTGCATTTACTGTTTGAATCTTTAATTGTCTTTACTGCTTGATCTACCTCATCTAGAGTACTCATACCAGTAGATATAATTAAATTATTACATTTTTTTGCTGATTCTCTAATAAGATCTAAATTTGTTAATAAAGCTGATGGAATTTTAATAAAAGGAATATCATATTTAACTAAAAAATCTAAACTATCTAAATCCCAAGGTGAAGCAGACCATTTAATATTTTTTGATTTGCAATATTCATCAATTTCATCATAATCTTTTTTATTAAATTCCACTTTATATTTATAATCTAAATAAGTCATTTTTCCCCAGGGAGTGTCTCTCATGACAGATTTTTGATGCTCTGGGACGCAGATATCAGGATTTCTTTTTTGGAATTTTACCACATCGCAGCCCGCTACTTTTGCTATATCAATAAGTTGTTTTGCTATATCAAGTGAACCATTATGATTAATACCAATTTCAGCAATAATATAAATTTTATTATCTAAGCTCATTTTAACTCCGTTTAATTTGTATGCAATATTTTATGCTAAGTTCCTTACAATTATATAATGTTATAAAATAAAATTATATTTATTCATAATTTAAGTGATATGAACGTAGATAAAAAATAATATGAATATATTAAATAATTTCAATATTATCTTCAATGATATTAAAAATATCTATCAAACAAGATTTAACGAATTTATAAATGTTTTAAGTGCTTTTATTACAATACTTTTAATTAGATTTATTATAATAGGTTTAAACAACTTATTTATAAATGACAACTATTCTATTCAATACTTTGTCTTTTATATTGCTACTTCTATTTTAATGATGGGTTTAGAAATTGGATTGATTAAATTAATTTTTAAATTTATCGATTCAAATATTAAGTCCCAATTTGAAATTTTTAATTACTTTCATTTATTAAAAAAATATTTTTTTGGTTTAATGATTTTTTACTTTCTACTTTTTTTATCGATTATTCCTGGCCTTATATTTATGGTAGTAAAAACAAATTACGAAATATTAAGTATAATTCAAAATAGCATTGATGATATATATTTTCAACAGCTTATTTCATCATATTTTACCAATCTAGATTTTTTTATTATCGCGATTTTAACGGTTACACCCATACTATATGTTACTATAAGATTGTGTTTTTGGAACTATTCTCTTGTAGATCAAAATACTTTAGGTTACCAAGCTATTCAACACAGTTTACAATTAACAAAAGGTAAAGAATTAGAGATAATATTATATTTTATTATTTTTCTGATTTTCAATGTAATAGGAGTTATTACAATCATTGGCATGCTTATTACAATTCCATCTACTTATTTATTTTTCGCTAAATATTATCGATTATTAAAATCAGAAATTTAAATGATTAGTAAAAATTTTGTGTGTTTCTTTTAATAATTCTGCAACAGTCTTATCATCTGTTTCTATAGGATCTCCTACTATAATATCAACAGTCCCTGGCTTTATATACCATCTATTTTTAGGTTTAATATCATATAGTCCTTTTGTAATAATAGGAATAATGCGGGATTTAGTATTTTTTGCTAAATGGAATCCTCCTTTTTTAAATGAATTTATTTTCCCTGTAACTGTTCTAGTGCCTTCAGGTAAAATTACAATATGATATCCTGATTCTAATACTTTTTCAGCTTTACTAATACTTTTAATCGCATTTTCTAAATTAGATCTATCTATTCCAACAACTTTGAGTTTTTTTAAAAATGTCCGATAAACTGGTATTTTAAAATTCATAGATGCTGCTACAGCACTAAATTTTCCACTAAGAGCAGTTGGAACAGCAAAAACATCTAAAAAACTTTGATGATTTGCCATTATTACAAAGCTTTCATTCTCTGGTAGATTGCCATGAACTTTAACCTTACATCCAAAAACAAACATCATAAATTTACAAAATGGTATAACAATTATATATAACAGTTTTGTATTAATAAATATTAATAATAATAAAATCGGGCCTATTAAAAAAAATACTAACAAAGCTCGTAAATAAATTAATATACTGTTTAATTTAACTATCATTTAATAAACCAAATAACTTAAGTGTTGCTTTTGGAAAAGCATAGTTGTTAATCTGCTCAAAATTTATCCATTTAATAGCATCTGATGCTAGTGGTTTTGGCTTACCTGATTTAATATCACAAGTAAATCCATACATATTAATTCCAAAATGTGAATAGTAATGTTTAACAAAGCCAATTTTATTAATAATTTTAATTTTAATATTTAATTCTTCAAAGACTTCTCTTTCTAAACATTGCTCAAAGGTTTCTTTATTTTTTAATTTTCCACCAGGTAATTCCCATAAACCTCCAAGCAATCCTTTATTTTTTCTTTTTGCAATAAGTAATTTATTATTTTTAAAAATAAGTCCAACCGCAACGTCATGAATAGGAAGCTTTTTTCTCTTCTTTTTAAACGTAAATTTATCAATTAAATTACTATTAAATCCTTTACAGTATTTTTTAACAGGACAAATAATGCATTTTGGGTTTACTGGTAAACAAATCTCTCTACCAAGGTCCATTAGAGACTGATTGATAATAGATGGGCTATGATTTTTCATTAATATTGAAATGTAGCGCTTAGATTCTTTAATAATATGCTTCGAATCTTTAACTCCATATAATCTTGCAATTACTCTTTTAAGATTTCCATCTATAGCTGGATACGGCTGATCATATGCAATGGACAAAATAGCAGAAGCCGTATAATCACCAATACCTTTAAATGAAATTAATTCATCATAAGTTTTAGGAAAAATACCATTATATTTTTTATGAATGGTTTGAGCGGTGTGATAAATATTGTGAGCTCTTTGATAGTACCCTAATCCCTCCCATAATTTTAATATTGTATCTATATTAGCAGATGCGACTTTGTCTACAGAAGGAAATTTTTTCATCCAAGATTTAAAATACGAGCTTGCAGTATTAACCTGAGTTTGTTGCAGCATTATTTCAGATATCCAAGTACTATATACTGTTTTTTTTTCTCTCCAAGGAAAATGATAATTTTGCATTTGATACCAATTAGATAAAGAACGGCTTATTTTACTCATTATTCTGCAATTCAAACTGCCAATTAATTTTATTTAATAAATCAATCAATAAATCTTTTTCATTTGAATCTAATTTTGTACAAATATTATAAAAATGATTATCAATGCTTTTATTAATTTTTGTATATATTTTTTTTCCTTTATCACTTAGAATAATATTATAAGACCTAATGTCTTGATTAGATTTTTTTTTAATAATTAAATCTAATTTAATTAAATGAGACAAATTTCTTGAAACCGTACTTAGGTTTAAAGACAAGTTGTGCGATAGTCTCGTTTGGCTAATCCCATCAAACGGTACTGATACTAAACACAGGGCCTGAGATTCTGTTAGATTATATTGTTTAATATTTTTTCTAAAAAGCCTGAGATAATTTTTAAAAAAATCACATGATTGTTCTGATAAGTTCATAGTTGTATTATACAACTATTATTTATGAATACTTAGTACTTTTTAATTAAAAACTTGAAGGGCAGATACAAAACTAATATATAAATAAAATATATGATTTCCAGAAAAATCAAATATATTGGCCAATCACCTATTATTAATGGACTGCTTACAGCAGGAGGTTGACAAATAAACATGTAGTTAGATCCAAGGAAATAATTAATTAATCCTACAGGAATAATTATTACATTTATAAAAATAAAAGCACTAAAAACTCCTTTCATATTAAATCGTTTTTTATATGCAAATATTAGCCAAAGAACATTTAAAATAATTATTGAATGCTGCCAATTGAGTGCAAATGCACCAATCATATTATTTATACCCGTTAAATCAACAGTTATCATGGCCTGTAATGCTCCACCTAAGCCTAAAACATAAGCACAGTCAAATACAAACTGCTCAAACCTTGGATTAAATTTCTTATCTGAAATTACCATGAGAAGCCCAAACAATGAGAAATAATAACCGATGCTACAAAACTGTAAGGGTAAATCAGATTGAAAAGAAAGTACATAGAGTTCGTCGAAAAAAATTCGATTTATATAATCTAAGACTTCTTGGAGTACTGAAAAAATTATAAGTCCACATGTAATTTTATAAACTATATGTTTGTTTTGAATTTTATAGCCAATAAATGAAAAAGCAATCCATAAACATACCATTATGATTGTTAAAAAATTATGGTAGTAATATAATAAATCAGCACTTAGTGGTTTCATAAAAGTTTACAATCTTATGGATAAAGATATAATTATAAAATTAACATTTCTTTTGTTGAATTATTCATTGGTTCACACTTATCTATTTTAATCCAACAATCATCTTCAATTCGTACACCGCCCCAGCCCTCTAAATATATTCCTGGCTCAATTGTAACAACATAGTTTTCTAATAAGGGTTTTTCATTAATATGGCTAACACGTGGATAAGTATGGACCTCAAGTCCAATACCATGTCCAGTAGAATGTATAAATTTATCGCCATATCCCGCTTTATTGATAACACTGCGACATGCACTGTCTAGTTCTTTTCCAGTAATTCCCGCTTTAGCTGCTTCAATACCTGATAATTGAGATTTCAAAACAATATCATAAATTTCTTTATGCTTTGAGGTCGCCTCTCCAATAACAATCGTGCGCGTCATATCTGCATGGTAACCATTATAAAGTGCACCAAAATCCATAACAACAAAATCACCTCTTTCAAACTGCTTACTAGATGGTCTTGCATGAGGCAATGCACCTAAATATCCACTTCCAATGATTGGCTCATAACTATCTCCTTCAGCACCATTCATCTTAAACAAATAGGATATTTTTGCAGCGATTTCTTTTTCTACTGCTCCTTCTTTTAAATCAGGAATAATCTGCAAAAAAACTTCATCTGTAATATCAATCGCTGTTTGCAATGATTCAATTTCAAGCCTATCTTTAACTGCAGCAATTTTTTCTATTATTCCCGAAGTTGGAATCCACTTTACTTTATTTAACTGTTCTTTAAATTTAGAAAATAAATTAACAGAAACATAATCTGACTCAAAACCAATACTCATATTGTCATTTAAAAGATTTTTAGATCTAATTTCACTATAATGTGCAGAGCCTGAAATAATTACAGTAGCATTTTTAACCTGATTTTTACTTTGCTCAATATATCTCCCATCAGTAAAAAAATATTGTTTGTTATCTAAAATCAATAAAGAACCCGCAGACCCAGTGAATCCAGTTAAATATCTAATATTTGTTAAATTTGTTACATAAAGACCATCTAAATTATGTGAATGAAAGTGATTTTTTAATAAATCCAACCTATTGGAAAATGACATACTTATTTGTTCCTTTTTTTAATTTTTTGTAAAACTATTGTTTTATTTTTTGCTATGAATTGAGAACTTTTTTTATTTGAAGACATTATGTTCAATACTTCAAGAGCATGATTATATTTTTTCTGTTTTAGCAGTAAATTATACATTGTTTCAGTTGCTAATTTAGAATCAATAGTTACCAAGGGATTATTTTTACTAATAATTTTATTTTTTTTGACATTTTTATGACTTTTCTTACTCAAATATTTCTTTTTATAAGATTTGACCTGATCATGACTAGGCACCAATCTATCTAACATAAAAATATACTTTTTAATTGTAGATTGACTACGGTTTAAATTAATTAGGACTTCTACCAACATTAATAATGCTTTAATATTTGTAGATTGATTTACAACTCTCTTTAATTTTTTTTCTGCTTGAATAATTTTTTCTTCTTTTAAAAATATCTTACCTAAAATAAATTCACCTAAAATATTATCTGGAGAATTTTTCAGACCAATACTACAAACTTTTTTTGCTCTATCTAGCTGATTTTCATTTAAATAGTAATCAGCCAGCATAGGGAAAACAGGACTTCCAAAATCATCAGCAAAAACTTTTTCTAACTCTTTGATTCTCATAATTATTTCCGGTTATTTTTTACCCATGATTGAATATAATCTAAAGATTGTTTAACTGGTGTTCCTGGACCAAATAATTGACCTACACCCATCCGCATTAATTCATCAATATCTTTTTGAGGTATTATACCACCACCAGTTAATAAGATATCATTGATTTCTTGATCCTTAAGTAATTTTAAAATTTTAGGAAAAATTGTCATATGAGCACCGCTTAATACAGAAATTGCAATAACATCAACATCTTCTTGTATTGCTGCATTTACTATCATTACAGGGGTTTGTCTTAGCCCTAAATAAATAACTTCCATACCTGCATCTCGATAAGCTCTAGCTAAAATTTTAATTCCTCTATCATGACCATCCAACCCAGGCTTAGCCATTAATACTCTAATTGGTCTATTCATTTGAATCTAACCAAAAAGTTACAGGACCATTATTTATCAATTTAACTGACATATTTGCTCCAAATTTTCCTGATTGTAAATTAATATTATATTTTTTTAATTCATCAATAAATAATTTATACAATTTTTCGGCCTTTTGTGGTGTTTCTGCATTAATAAAACTTGGCCTGTTCCCTTTTTTACAATTACCATATAAAGTGAACTGGCTTACTACCATTATTGAAAAATCCTTATCAAAAACTGATAAATTCATTAAATTATTAGAATCATTAAATATTCTTAGCTTAATAATTTTATTAACTAAATATTCAACATCTTCTTTGCTGTCTTCTTTTTTTATTCCTAAAAAAATCAATAAACCCTTGCCTATTTCACTAAAATTTTTATTATTAATTTGAATTTTACAGGAATCAACTCTTTGCAACAGCGCTCTCATTACTTAGATAGCCAAACGTTAAAAGATCCAAAATTACTTTTTAATTCTATTAGCGATTCTGTAGAAATAGAAAACTTGATTTTTTTTATCAAAACTTTTTGATTAATTCCTTTTAATGATTTTAAATGTAGTACAAGATTATAATTTCCGGGAAATTTATTAGATAATTTTTCAATACTTTTAACGATTTCTTTATTATTATTATTATAGTTAATGGCAATATTTATATTTTGAGTTAATAGTTTTTTTAAGTCTTTATTAATTATAAATACTTTATTAACTATCATTCTTGATACTCTTTCACTTTCACTATTATTAAAATCTTTTCCTATAATGTAAAGCAAACTATCCTTTTGTATGAGTTCATTATATTTAGAAAAAGTTTCATTAAACACATATAATTGAAGACTTTCATTTAACATATCTAGCGATACTAGTGCCCATTTATTACCATTTTTATCAAAACGATACACAATATCAGATACAATCCCAGCAGCAGACAAATAAGGTGGTTTTAAAAAATTTTTATTTAACAATTCATTTAAATCATCTGAAAATTTTAAAAGTGGATTATCTGACAAATAAAAACCTAGAAGCTCTTTTTCATGTTTTAAACACTCATCTTTTGTCCACTTTTCTTGCTGAACTAAGCTAGGAGTTGATATAGCTAAATCTGTTGATGCAAAAAGTGATGATTGGTGAATATTTTCTGTCTTATTATACTTATTAATAAATTCAGTAATAATTTCAATAGAACTATGCATTTCTGAACGATGTTCTTGCAAACTATCACAGGCTCCAGATAATATTAAGCTCTCTAAAACTTTTTTGTTTATTGCAGGCTTAATTTTTGCAACATCAAATATTGATTTAAATAAACCATTATCTAATCGAAACTGAACGATATTATCTGATGCTTTTTGACCTATGTTTTTAATTGCTGATAGGCCATATTGTATAGTATTATCATCTATTATGCTAAAATCTGTATTTGATAAATTAATATCGGGTATGTTTATATTTATATTCATTCTCTTGCATTCAAGCATTAATTTAACAACTCTATCTGTATCATTTATATCTGAAGAAATATTCGCTGTTAAAAATTCTATTGGATAGTATGTTTTTAACCAGGCCGTATGAAATGCAATCATTGCATATGCTGCTGAATGACTTTTAACAAATCCATACTCTGCAAACTTTTCTAATAATTCAAAAATTTCTACTGCTTGCTTTTTATTAATATTATTTTTTTCTGCACCACTCACAAATTTTAATTTATAAGATGCCATAAGATTCTTTTTTTTCTTTCCCATGGCTCTTCTTACAATATCTGATTCTCCTAAACTAAATCCACCAACTTCAGAACATATTTGCATTACTTGTTCTTGGTAAACTATAATTCCATATGTTTCTTTTAAAATGCTTTCCAAGCTTGAGTGAATATATGTCGTATTAGAATTACCATGTTTTCTAGCAATATACTCAGGAATATTAGACATGGGTCCAGGTCTATAAAGTGCATTCATCACAATTAAGTCCTCAAAACATGTTGGCTTTAAATTAAGTAGATTTTCTCTCATTCCATCAGACTCAAATTGGAAAATTCCAATAGTAACACCTGGTTGAAAAATTGTTTCATATACTTTCATATCGTTACAATCAATATTATTGATATCTATAGTTTTACCATGTCTTTCCCTAACTAAATCAATTGTCTTTTTTATAACAGTTAAATTTCTTAATCCCAAAAAGTCCATTTTCAATAAGCCTAATTCTTCTAAACCATTCATATCCGCTTGAGTAGTTATCTCTTTGTTAGAAGGGTTTTGAAATAACGAAACATAATCTCTAAGAGGTCCGGGAGCAATAACAACTCCAGCAGCATGTGTTGAAGCATGTCTATGGCACCCCTCAAGAACCTTTGAATATTCAATCAATTCTTCATATACTTTACTTTTAGAAGAAACTTCTCTTAATTCTGAATTTTGTTTCAATGCTTTATCTAAAGTTATTTTTGGTTCATTAGGAATTAGCTTTGCTATTTTATCAACATCTGAATAACTGATTCCTAAAACTCTTCCAACATCCCTAACAACTGAGCGCGCTTTCATTGTTCCAAAAGTGATTATTTGTGCTACAGAATCATAACCATATTTTTCTTTTATATAATGGATAACATTTTCACGACCCTCAATACAAAAATCAATATCAATATCAGGCATAGTCACTCGTTCAGGATTAAGAAATCTTTCAAATAGTAAGTTGTATTTAAGTGGATCTATGTTTGTAATACCAGTAGAATAGGCAACAATAGAGCCTGCTGCAGAACCCCTACCTGGGCCCACTGGAATATTATTTTTTATAGCATAATTAACAAAATCTTGAGTTATCAAAAAATATCCTGCGTATCCCATTTTTTTTATTACAGACAATTCATACTTTAACCTATCTTTAATTTCTTGTGTTATTTTACTATATCTTTTTTTAAGACCTTCTCTACAAAGTTTTTCTAAATATTTATCAGGATCAGTTTCTTGATTAGGAAGAGGATATGCTGGCAAATGATAATTACCCAAGGGAATTTCCACATCACATTGCTCAGCAATCGATAAAGTATTCTCTAGAGCCTCAGGAACATCCTTAAAAATTTCGTACATTTCATCAACTGATTTAATATAAAATTGATTCGGTTCGTATTTTAATCTATTTATATCATCTCTATCTTTACCCGTTCCTAAACAAAACAAAACATCATGAGCATTAGAATGTTCTTCTAGGCAATAATGACAATCATTGGTTGCGATTAATGGAATATTTAATTCTCGAGATAGTTTTTTTAATATTGCATGCGATGCTTTCTCTTCTTTTAAATTGTGATTTTGTAGCTCTAAATAAAATCTTTTATCAAAAATTTTCTGATAAGATAATGCTGCTTTTTTTGCTTCTTCATAATTACCTGCCGCTGCATACGAAGTAACTTCACCTGCCAAACAAGCAGAGGTAGCAATTAAACCCTCATTAAATTCTTCTAATAAGCTTTTATCTATTCTTGGTCGATAATAAAATCCATTCAAATAGCCTATGGAAGTTAATGCCAATAAATTTTTATAACCTTGTTGGTTCATTGCTAAAAGTACAAGATGATAATAGTTTTTCCTTTTGCCTGAACCCAGTGTAACCAATTGTCTATCAGTATGATCATTAACTGCCACATACATTTCACATCCAATTATTGGCTTAATACCTGCTTTTAATGCAGCTTTATAAAATGGAATCATTGAAAATAAATTGCCGTGCTCAGTGATTGCAATACTATCCATGCCCAAATCAGCAACCCGATTACACATTGTTTCAACTGTTTGGGCAGCATCTAACAGCGAATAATCAGAGTGATTATGAAGATGTACAAAATCAGACATATATAAATGATTTTTTAGTTAACATAATAAGTAACAATCCCCCTAAACATAAATACTTTAGAAAACTACTAAGATATTTATATGTTTTTTTTTGAGGAAATTTAATAAGTAAAAATACAGAATATAATAATGGAATCTCAATTATTATTATTAATAATATAATAAACACCGTACTCAGTTTAGCTAACCAGCAAATTATTAAATATGCTACCATTGAAAGTATAGTATAAATAATGATATATAGATTCATTTTTCTTTTACCAAAAAATACTGGAGCAGTATATGAATTACTATATAAATCTCCGTCATAATCTTCCATATCTTTAATCATTTCTCTTAGTAGGGTAAATATAAAGCATAGAAAAAACGGAATAAGCATTTGGTTATATGAATTATTCACAACTATTTCTGTAAAAATAAAAATACTTGAAAGCAATAAAGAAGTGATCACATTCCCAAATAGAGGAAGATGTTTAAAAAAATAATTATATAAAAAAGTAACTGGTAGGACAAATAATATTAAAAAAATTATAGCAAAATAATTCAACTCAAAAAGAAAGTATATTAGAAAAAAAAATAAACACAATATAATTAAACAAACATTCTGATATGATAAACTATTATTAACCAAGGGTCTATCTGGATGGTTAATTTTATCTGACTTTATATCGAATAGATCGTTAACAACATTACCTAGTCCCATAGTAATCATAACCACTATAGCACAATTAATTATCAATAAATCAAAAGGTTTATTTAATAAGTAACCTGATACAAATACTGCAATAGCTCCAAGTACTAAATTATGGAATCTTAAAATTTTAATAATATTTTTAACAACTATGAACAACTTCTAAAGCTCGATAATTATTGTTTAAATCTTTATACCATTTTAATATGAAATTTGGTTGTCTAAAAATAAAATCAATTTCTTTTTTAGTATTCTCTAATCCAATTTCAACTATGAGCATACCATTTTTATTTAAAATTAGTGGAAGATTTTTAGAAATTTTTTTATAAAATGTTAAGCCATCTGCAAAATCTGTTAATGCTATTTTTGGTTCAAAACTTTTAATTTCTTTGGGAAGATTTTTGTAATCTTTTTTTGTTATATAAGGTGGATTTGCAACAATTAAATCATATTTTTTTCTAAAATTATAATTTAAAAAATCAATTTTTTCAAAAGATATTTCTGTTACACCATGAATTTTTTTATTTTTTTCTGCAACTAATAGTGCTTTTTCTGATATATCAATTGCATGAACTCTTTTAACTATTTTTTCTCTTAATAAGGTAATAGATAGATTCCCAGAACCAGTACCAATATCCAAACAAAAATCAAAAAAACCATACTTCTTTGCAACATCTATTATGAGCTCTGTTTCTGGTCTTGGTATTAACGTATCCTGTGTTACAAAAAAGTCATAGCCGTAAAATTGTGATTTACTTAAAATATATTGAAAGGGATAGCCTTGGCTTCTCCGTTTTATAAAATCTATAAAAAAAAATTTATTTTTTTCTGAGATTTTTTTTTTATTATTTAGCTTGACATCCTCAAGCTTTAATTGAAACCTATCAATAACAAACCATTCTATTTCTTTTTTTGAATTTTCAATATTGTTTTCTAATAGGAAAGCCTCTCCCAAAAACATTAATTCATTAAGTTTAAATGTCTTAGGTTCAAATAATTTATTTTTCATTCAGAATTTTCAAGTAATTGAATTTTTTGGTCTTCAACTTTTAGTTTACTAATTATCTCTATTAAGTTACCGTTTAAAACTTCTTCCAATTTATATAAAGTTAAATTAATTCTATGATCAGTAATTCGACCTTGAGGATAATTATAGGTTCTGATTTTAGCACTTCTATCACCAGTAGAAACCATTTTTTTTCTTTCCTGAGATCTTTCGCTGTTGAGTTTTTCAATTTCTAAATCTAACAAGCGCGATTTTAAAACTTTTAATGCTTTGTCTTTATTTTTATGCTGGGATGATTCATCTTGACATGTTACAACAAGACCTGTAGGCAAATGTGTAATACGAATTGCCGATTCTGTTTTATTAACATGTTGTCCTCCTGCTCCAGAAGCGCGGTAAGTATCTATTTTTAAATCTTTATCAACAATTTGAATATCTGCATCTTCTGCTTCTGGTAAAACAGCAACAGTTGCTGCGCTAGTGTGTATTCTTCCATTTGATTCCGTGTCTGGTATTCTTTGCACTCTATGTACTCCAGATTCATATTTTAAGTCGGCGTAAATTGATTCTCCTTTAATTGAAACTATAACTTCTTTTATACCACCACCCTCATTATCATTTAAGGAAAGAATTTCATGTTGCCATTTATTATTTTCACAAAAGCGAAGATACATTCTAAATAAATTTTCAGCAAATAAAGAGGCTTCTGTTCCACCAGTACCGCTACGAATTTCTAAAATAATATTTTTATCGTCGTTTGGATCTTTTGGTAGCAAAAATACTTTTAGCCTATCTTCCAGTAATAATAATTCATCTTTTAATGGACCAACTTCATCTTTTACCAGCTCTTTAAGTTCTTTATTATTTCCTTTTAATATTTCTTCATCTTCTTGAAGATGATAAAATTTTTTAATATAATTATTTACATCTGGGACAATGGGAGAGAGGCGTTTATGTTCTTTTGCTAAACTTGAATATTGTTTAACATCAGAAATAATATCTGGATCGCTCATCTTTTTTGATAAATCATTAAATTGAATTATTAAACTTTCTAATTTGTCAATCATAAATACTAACCGATTGATTCTGCAGTAAACTTTTTACCTGAAAAGTCATCAATTTTTTTACCAAATGCTGATTTTAAAGCGTGAATAGCAACCTCAACCTGATCATTATCCGGCTCTTTTGTGGTTATATTTTGAAGAAGTAAACCAGGTTTAGATAAAAATTGAAAAAATAGAATATGTTGCTTCGTTGATAAAAACTTTAATACTTCATAGCCAATACCAGCAACAAGTGGCAAGCATATTAAATGCATAGTTAGTCTAATAAAAAAATTTAATTCATCAATAAATAGCAGTGCAATCGAATCTAAAATAGCATAAGAGAAAATAGTTACTATCATTATAATAAATATAAAACTCGTTCCGCATCTTGGGTGTAGAGTAGAAAATTTTTGAGCATTTTCTATACTTAATTCTTGTCCAGATTCAAAATTATAAACTGTTTTATGCTCAGCGCCATGATATTGAAAAAGACGCCTAATATCATTCAGTTGAGAAATTAAAATTAAATATATTAAAAAAATAGATATTCTAACTAACCCTGAAATAATATTGAAGTAAAGCGGGCTATTTGTGCTATTGGGTATTAATAGTGAAGATAGATATAGCGGAAGACCTAAGAAAATACCAATTGATATAAAAATAGAAAAAATACTTACAATTTTTTCTAAAATTGAATTTAATAATGAATTTTTTCTCTTGCTATTATTTTCTTCATCATAAGTCTCTGCTGACCAATCGAGAGTTTGATAACCAATTTTCATTGATTCGTACAAATGTATAAATCCACGAATAATAAACAATTTTTTCAAATTATACTTTTCAATAATCGATGAAAACTCAAAACGCCTAGATATAATTTTTCCATTCTTTAATCTAAGTGCAGTTGAATATGCTCCAGGAACGCGCATCATGACACCCTCAATAACAGCTTGTCCTCCAACTAAAATAGAGGTTTTCATAAAAAACATAACTAATGATTTAAGCCATAAATTCATGATAAATTATTTAAAATAATTAATAGAAATTAAGAAATATAAAAATAGAATAGCGCTACTTTTTTTTATCTGATTGAAAATTATATTTTTGCATATATTTTTCAACTCTTCCTGAAGTATCGACTAAATTTTGCTGACCTGTAAAATAAGGATGAGATTTACTAGAAATATCTAATTTATAAAGAGGGTATTCATTTCCATCTTCCCATTTAATAGTTTCTTTAGTTTCAATAGTTGATCTTGTTAAAAACTTATAATCACAAGAAACATCCTGGAATACAACATATCTATAATTTTCTGGGTGTATATCTTTTTTCATAATGAATAATTATACAATGTCTGACAATTGCAAATCTTGTTTTTTTAAATATCTCATTAAACCAATTTTATCTATTGTTTTTAATGCAGAGACAGAAACTTTTATTTTAATGTTTCTTCCTAGCTCTGGAACATAAATACTTTTCATTTGTAAATTAGGCAATTGTCTTCTTTTGGTCTTAATGTTTGACTTTGAGACATTATTACCCACCAATGGTCTTTTACCTGATATTGAACAAAATTTTGACATCATTTCCTTTTATTAATTTCAATTCGTATAAAACGGTCTGTATATTACTAAATTAATTCCAAAATTAAAAGTCTAATTTTTTAAGTGCACTACCTATTAATGAAACTGCTGTAGATATTGTTTCATTTGACGTGGCATATGAAAGTCTGATGTTCTCGGGTGCACCAAAGCTATCACCTGCAACAGTTACAACACCTGTTTGATCTAAGATATAAAGAGATAAATCAGAAGATGTCTGAATTTTTTTTCCAGAAGAATCGAAAGAATTAATATAATGTTTGAAATTTGGGAACACATAAAATGCACCGTTTGGTTTTTCGCAAGTTACATGTGAAATTTTATACAATTCTTTTAATACTAAATCTCTTCTGGTATGAAAAATTTTTTTCATATTTACCACGCAACTTTGGTCTCCGGTTAATGCTTCTATAGCAGCATATTGAGCTATAGAATTTGGACAAGAAGTGCTTTGCCCCTGTAGTTTTGAAACTGCTTTTACCAGATCTTTATTACCTGCTATGTAACCTATCCTCCAGCCTGTCATTGCATAAGTTTTAGAACAGCTCTGAAAAGTCAATAAATTTTTTAAGTGTGGAGCGAAAGTTGCTATACTTTTAAAGGGCTTATCGTATGTTAATTGCTCATAGCATTCATCAGAAAAAATCCAAACATCTGGTCTTTTTTTGAAAATATCAAGCAATTTATTAATAGCTTCATCACTCCAAACTCCTCCTGTTGGGTTTGATGGTGAATTAATAATAATACCTTTTGTATTTTTTGTAATTTTACGAATTAAATCATCAAAGTCTGGTTCATTTTGTTTAGATGGATTTGTATTAACAAAAACTGGTTTTGCTCCTGTTACTGTAACAAAATCTGGAAAAGAAACCCAGTAAGGCTTAAAAATTATTACCTCGTCTTCTTTTTGAAATAAAACTTGGCAAGCATTATACAAAGAGTGTTTACCACCACAAGAGACAACTATTTCTTCAGGATTAAATGTTAATTGATTATCTCTGTATAATTTTTCACAAACAGCTTCCTTTAGCTCAGCTGTTCCTCCTCCGGGAGTATATTTCGTATGACCATTATTAATAGCCCATATAGCAGCTTTTTGTATATGGTTTGGTGTCGAAAAATCTGGCTCTCCAACGCTTAAATTATAGACTGGTTTATTGGCTCTTTTTAATTCAGCTGCTTTGCTTGTCATTTCAAGCGTTGCTGATGGTTTTATTCTATGAATACGATCAGAAAACACAACATTAACTGCTCATAGAGTCTAAAAACTCTCTATTGTGTTTAGTGCGCTTCAGCTTCTCAATTAGAAACTCCATCGCCTCAATATTTGTCATATCATTTATAATTTTTCTCAGCAACCAAATACGAGATAAATCTTTTTTCCCAATCAACTTATCTTCTCTTCTGGTACTTGATCTATTCACATTTATCGATGGATATATACGCTTGTCGCTTAAATCTCTATCAAGAACCAGTTCTTGATTTCCAGTTCCTTTAAACTCTTCAAAAATTACTTCATCCATTCTGCTTCCAGTATCAATAAGCGCTGTTGAAATGATGGTCAAACTTCCACCGTTTTCAACATTTCTTGCAGCTCCAAAAAAACGTTTTGGCTTATGAAGTGCATTTGAATCAACACCACCAGATAAAATCTTTCCACTGTGTGGAATAACAGTATTATATGCTCTAGCTAATCTTGTAATTGAATCCAGTAAGATTACAACATCCTCACCAGTCTCAACACATCTTTTTGCTTTTGATATAACCATCTCAGCAACCTGTACATGCCTAGTAGCAGGCTCATCAAATGTGGATGCAACAACCTCTGCTTTCACACTACGTGCCATATCAGTAACTTCTTCTGGACGTTCATCAATTAACAAAATAATTAAATTAATTGATGGATCATTTGTAGATATAGCATTAGCAATTTTTTGCAGTAAAATAGTTTTTCCTGTTTTGGGTTGAGCAACTATTAAGCCCCTTTGTCCTTTTCCAATAGGCGCTAGCATATCAATTGTTCTGGTAGAAATATTATTCTCACCAGTCTCAAGTTTAATAATTTCATCAGGATAAAGAGGGGTTAAGTTTTCAAAATGAACCAACCCTCTTGATTCATGAGGATTAATTCCGTTTACTGTTTCAACCTTTAGTAAAGCAAAAAATCTTTCATTGTCTTTTGGTGGTCTAATTTGACCCGAAACAAGATTTCCTGTTTTTAAATGAAACTTTTTTATTTGAGAATGTGAAACATATATATCATCAGGACCAGGTAAATAACTGTAGTCAGGTGATCTTAAAAAGCCATAACCATCAGATAAAACTTCTAATACACCTTCACCAAAAATAGTTTCTTTATTTTTAGCTTTAGTTTGTAATATAGATTTTATTAAATCTTGTTTTCTTAAGCCTGAATATTCTTTAAATCCTAGCGAATCACACATTTTATGTAATTCTTTAACTGTCAACTTTTGCAGTTCTCTCGTCTTCATTAAAACTCCTAATTAAATTATATGTAAAAGATTGATTTTTTAAGCGTGAATTAAGGAATTCCCTACAATATCATTAAGTTAATAACCTTTTATTATCTAGTGCAAAACAATTTTTAAAAAAAGTGTTGATTGCAGGTGCAATAAAATGACTACCAAGTATTACTAGAACATCTGATTTCTTAGTATTTTTTATACAATAACCAATGCTTTCATCAATATTTTTAATAATTTTAGTTTTATCTTTATTGCGAAAAATTTTTGCAATTTCATTTGATGGCATACTATCTCTAATATTGGTTTCTGAGCATACAATATAATCAAACTTATTTTCAAAATTTTTCAAAATTGAGCAGATTTTTTTATTATTTTCAAATGCACATAGTAAGTATTTTCTTTCAAACTTATTTATTTCTAAATAACTATTAAAACTTTCTAGAAAACTTTTCAAGCTTGAGTTGTTATGTGCTACATCAAATATAATCGTTGGTTGAGCTTGGAGAATATGGAATCTTCCAAACCAAACTGTTTTTTTTAATCCATCAGTTATTTGCCTTTCATTTAAATTAATAATCTCTTTATTATTTAAATAATTTACACACTTGATAACAAGCATTGCATTTTCTAATTGATGTTTACCATATAAATAATCTAATATAATAGTTGGTTTTTCATTGTTTGCAAATATTATCTTTAAATTGTGCAGGTATGCTCTTTTACATAAAATTTGCATCACTCTTTGATTTTGTTTTGAAGAAAATACAAACTCAGTATTATTATTAATTGCCATGGACTTGTCAGTTGCAATTAAAGATATGGTATTACCTAAGAGGGAATGGTGGTCCATAGATATTGGAGTAAATATAATCCCGGCATTATCGCATGCAGTAACACTATCATATCGACCACCAAGACCTGTTTCTAAAATACAAAAGTCAACTTTTTGTTTTTCAAAATACCAGATAGAAATAACAGTTAACAGCTCAAAAAATGATGGTTGAATTAACTTAATAGAGTCTTCATATTTTTCAATAAAACTTTTTATATGTTTGTTTTTAATCATATCACTATTAATTCTAATACGTTCATTAACTGACACTAAGTGAGGAGAGGTAAATAAGCCCACACTATGTCCACCTTTTTCTAATACGGAAGACAGCATTGCTGAAACTGAACCTTTGCCGTTAGTACCTACAACCTGAATTGAATAGACCTTTTTTTGGGGATTATTGCATGCATGCAATAATTCTTTTGTACGCTTTAAGCCATATTTAATTTTTTTTGATGATATGCTTAATAAATATTCTGAAATACTCATTTATAATTTAATATAATCAATATCTAATGAATTTGTTTTTAAAAAAACTGCGGCTAATTTATTAAACTCAATAGACTTATCACTTAAATAATATTTAATATTTTGAGTTTTTTGAGAAGCCCTTAAAACAGAATTATTATCAAATAATTGCTCAACATGAAAGGCTACTGTTTTAGCAGAATCAACAATAATAGTATTATCTGAAAAGTATTGTTTAATATAATCTATCAAAATAGGGTAGTGAGTACATCCCATAATTAAAACGTCAATTTTTTGAAAAATTTTTTTATTTAAATAAAAATGGCACACATCTTTTGTTATTTGATGCTTTATAAAACCTTCTTCAATTAAAGGTACAAATAAAGAGCACTCCTGAGAAATAATTTTAAAACTACTGTTTATTCTATCAAGCTTTTTGTTGTATGCTTTTGAATTAATAGTAGCTTGAGTACCAATGACCCCTATATAATTATTTTTTGTAACTTTTGATGCAAACTCAACACATGGATCAATAACATTAATTATGGGTAAGTTCAAATAGCTTTTTAAAAACTTCACTGCCAGTGCAGATGCAGTATTACAAGCAACAATAATTAGCTTAACATCATTCTTATTTAAAAAATCACATATTTCTTTTGAATATCTAATTATTGTTTCCTGGCTTTTTGTTCCATATGGTAGCCTGGCTGTATCTCCAAAATAAATAAAAGATTCATTTTGAAATGTTTCTTTTAATGATCTAAGAACTGTTAAACCACCAAGTCCGCTATCAAACACTCCTATAGGTCTGTTATCGTTTTTCATATTTATTTTTAAAATCTATAACTGATTCAAATAATCCTTTTGCAATTTCTCGCTTATACTGTGCTTTTGATAATTGTTTTGCTTCTTTTTTATTAGTAATAAACCCAACTTCAACTAATACGTTTGGCATAGTAGCTCCAACAAGAACGTGAAAACCAGCTTGCTTAACCCCTCTATTTATACTATCTAATCTCTTATCTAAATTAAGCTGAATTCTTTCTGCTAAATATTCACTCCCTTTCATAGCTGAGTTTTGAGTCATGCTTGCAACAATTTTTTTAGCATCCGTAAAATCAATATATTTATGATTTTTTTCCTCAAGCTTAATAGCTTCATTTTCTCTCTTTGCTACCTCAATTGCATCTTGAGTTTTACCTATTCTCAAAAGGAAAGTTTCGAAACCTCGCGCTTGAGGCTGAGCTGCATTAGCATGAATGCTTATGAAAATATCTCCATCTGCATTATTTGCAATTTGAGTTCTCTTCCAAAGTGGGATAAAAACATCCTCGTCTCTTGTATATACAACCTTAAGACCTAGATTGCGTTCAATCATTTTACCAAGCTGCTTTGAAATATCTAAAGCAATGTCTTTCTCTTTAATCTTATTAACTCCTATGGCCCCAGGATCTTTTCCTCCATGCCCAGGATCAATAACAACAGTATCAATAATCCACTTTTTTCGCAACTCATTAATTTTTTTACTATTTTGAGTTTGCTCAACCGATAATAAAATTTCTATATAATTTTCTGTTGTATTAAAAGATATATCATCAACTTTTTTATTTATTAAAAAAGAAAGTTGTCCTGATTGCTTTTGTTGTATTGAGTTTACTTTTGTAATTGGATAAGTTAATTGTGAGCTTTTAATTCCGATTGAATCAATGTCGCTATTTAAAATTGTAACATTTAACCATCCTGACTTGTTAATTGATGTCGCAATGTGTTTTTTAGGAAATCTTTTTGTAGTTTTAATAGATAAAACAATTCCATTAGTTTTATTTTGAATATTGAAATCTTTTACATTGTAAATATTTGTCAAAACTTTTGCAATATTTTTTTTTGATTCAACTAACTGAACTGGCATATTAATTGATTCCAAAATATGATAAAAAGGCAACAAAGGAACATATAATTCTTTGTTTTTTAATATCACGTCATATGTCAGGTGATAAACATTATCATTAATTTTAAAGTAAGAAGAAAATGGTGAAAAATATATTTTTTTATCTTCAAAAATTACCTCCAGCTTTTCTTTTGATTGATAATATGTACTTTTAAGTTCATGTGATTGGATAAATTCATTTAATGAAATATAATCGATTTGATTATACTGTGTGACTTTTAATGAAAGCTCACTTTGGGGTAATGATTGGACAAATGCAATGTTGATACATAAGATAAAAAAAATAGAATGTTTATAAAGATGTTTCAGCAAATCAGTTTACTTTTTTTGAATCCATAACCTTAAAAACTTTTTCTCCTGGCCTAACCATTAAAAACTTTTCTCTTGCTAGTTGCTCAATGTACATCGTATCAAGCTTTAATTTAGTAATTTCACTTTGTATAGCCAGCTGTTGATTCATTAAAGATTGAATTTGCGTTTGTAGATTATACTTTTCTTTTTTAACAGTTATAAGTTTTTTAATACCAAAATCAGTATACACCAAATATAAAAATCCAAAGACTAATATTAGTATTAAAACATATAATCTATTTTTAATTTTTTTTCTATTTTTTCGCATATTTAATGTATTGATTCTGAGCATAAATTGCATTGTTTTTTAATTTCTCTTCAATTCTTAATAATTGATTATATTTTGCCGTTCTGTCTGTTCTACAAAGTGAGCCGGTTTTTATTTGTCCAGCACTTGTTGCAACCGCTAGGTCTGATATAAATGTATCCTCAGTTTCTCCTGAACGATGAGATACAATAACTCCCATATTATTTTTTTGTGCTAAATTAATTGCTTCAATAGTTTCAGATACTGTTCCAATTTGATTAAGTTTAATTAATATAGCATTCATCGATTTTTCATTAATTGCTTTTTTTAATAATCTTGTATTAGTGACAGTTAAATCATCTCCAACTATTTGGATAGAATCACCCAAAAGAGTATTTAATACGTTCCAATACTTCCAGTCATTTTGGTCTAAACCATCTTCAATAGAAACAATAGGATATTGTTTGCATAAGCTTTTATAATATTCAATTAATTCTAGAGAGGAATAATCTTTACCGTTTAAAGAATATGTTTTTTTACTTTTATTATATAGTTCACTGGCTGCAACATCTAACGCTAAAACTATTTGATCACCAAGCTTATATCCTGACTGATCTATCGCCTTAACAATTAATTCTAATGCTTCTTCATTGCTTTCTAGCATAGGTGCAAAACCACCCTCATCACCAATAGCGGTGCTGTAATTAATTTTCTTTAATAGTTTTTTAAGTGTATGAAAAATTTCCATTCCAGCTTTTAGTGCAAGACTATATTTTTCAAACCCAACTGGCATAATCATAAATTCTTGAATATCAACATTGTTATCTGCATGGCTACCGCCATTTAAAATGTTCATCATTGGAGCAGGCATAGTTAGCTGCGGACAATGAATTAAGTTTTGTTTAGAACTGTAATTAAATAAATAATGAAATAAAGTTTGTTTTTTTTGAGTCGCTGCCATTCTTGCGCAAGCTAAAGAAATAGCTAAAATTGCGTTGGCGCCTATTTTAGATTTATTCTCAGTATCATCTAATTCTAACATTAATTGATCTATCATTTGAATATTTGAACAGGGAAGTCCTAATAATTTTGGTTTCAGTATGTTATTAATGTTGTGAATTGCTTTATCAACACCTTTTCCATGCCAATGAGAAGGCTGTTGATCTCTCAGCTCTAGAGCCTCCTTATCTCCAGTTGAAGCTCCGCTTGGAACGCAAGCAGATGAAGACATGCCATTATCTAAAATAACTTCTACCTCAATTGTTGGGAAACCCCTTGAATCTAATATCATTCTTGATAAAATATTTTGTATTTTTGTAGACATAATTATAACTACCTTATTAAAGTTAGATTAGTATTAATTTATACTAATTATAATATTTGATATGATATCTGTTAAAAAATATACTGAAAAATTAAATAATATTTGGGATGATTTTATTCTTAAATCAAATAATGGAACAATTTTTCATACCCAACGTTTTTTAAATTATCATCAAAATAAACAATTTACAAATCATTCGTTATTGTTTTTTGATAAAACTACTTTAATAGCCGTTCTACCTGCTGTAGTAATTAAATATAATAATAAGAATATATTATTTTCGCATCCTGGTGCAAGCTTTGGTGGAGTCGTATACAGTCAGAATTTAAATTTTATAACATTTAATGATATTATATCATACTTAGAAAAATATTGTATTAAAAACAAGCTGGATATGGTTCGCTTAATCAACACTCCGGATATTTATAGCAAAACTAATGATGATTCATTTAATTACTTACTTCAATGGAATGGTTTTGTTCAAAAAGAAATTTATATATCGCATTATTTAAAAAATAATTACAAAAATGAAACGCTAAATTTATTAAACAAAAGGAAACAAAGATATATCAAGAATATTGAGCAAAAAAATAAATTTTCATATCAATTAAACCAAAGGTTTGATTTGTTTTATCCAATTCTATTAGAATCAAAAAAATCATTTCAAACAACCCCAACACATTCATTGGAAGAATTATTTTTATTAAAGAAAAATTTTCCAGAAGAAATTCATTTACTTCTTTTTTATCATAACAAATTTGTTGTTGGGGGTAGCGTAATATTTTTAACTTCAAAAAATACAGCATTAATTTTTTATAATGCAATTAATACTAAATATAAGCATGACCATTTATCAACATATCAACTCTATCAATGCATGAGATTTGCCAAAAAAAATAATAAGGAAATAGTTGATTTTGGTGTTTCTCATACTCCAGAAACAAAAAATCCTCTTGATCCAAAGTTTAGCCTAATACAATTTAAGGAACATTTTAGCACTAAAGGGGTTTTAAGAATAGTTTACGAAAAGGTCTTAAATGAATAGATTTATTAATTTGTCTCTGATTTATGGTGTAGGTTTTCTTTTTATTAGAGGTATTTCTTTTCTTCTTTTGCCAGTTTATACAAACCTGCTTTCAACTTTTGATGCAGGTATTATGTTTATTTTTTATACAATTTTAGCTTTTTTAAATCCATTATACGCACTCGGATTAGATTCTGCTCTATTTAAATTTTATAATTCTAGGAGCCATTCAAAAGAAAGTGTTGTTGCCTCATCATTAGTATTTTTATTTGCTACATCTTTCTTTTTGTCTATTGCGCTGCTGTTGATTTCTCAAACACCTTTGATTAATTTTATCGATGTTCCGTATAACTGGATTTTGTATTTAAGCACTATATTGTTTTGCGATTCGATATCTGCAAGATTACTAGTTATTTTACGGCTTCAAGAAAAAGCATGGTATTATTTATTGGTTGGTTTAATAAATATTCTTTCTTCAATATTTTTCAACATTTTGTTTATTCGTTATTATGGCCTGTCTAGCCTTGGGGCTGTCTACGCTTTAACGCTAACGTCAGCTTTACAGTTGATAGTCCTGATCCCAAGTATAATAAAATTTATTAATTTTAGTAAAATTAATTTATTGGTATATAAAAAAATGTTCGTTTTTGGGCTGCCTTTCTTGCCTGCAACAATTTTGTTTATATCAATAGGTATGGTCGATCGCTTTTTTATAGAATCATATTTGGGATTAAAGTCAGTAGGTATATATAGTGCTGGATATAAATTAGGCAGCATCATCAGTATTGTAATTATAGCGTTTAATCTTAACTGGCAACCATATTATTTGAAAATTAAAGATAATAAAAACTTTTCAAAAAATATTAAGAAAATTAGTCAAATATTTTTTATCATCATCACATTCACTGCATCTTTTATATGTTTCTTTGTTAATGATTTAGTCTCAATTAAGTTTTTTGGGGTTTATATTGTTGGTGAAAATTTTTGGGAATCAATGATTATAGTTCCCTGGATAACGTTTGGATATGTTTTTTATGGCTTATATGTTCTTCAAGCGCCCTCGCTATATATAAAGAATAAACAAAATTGGACTCCCGTATTTTGGGGGGCAGGCACTGTTCTTAATATTATTTTAAATATTATTTTAATACCGCGACTAGACATTTTAGGTTCAGCAATTGCAACTTTTATCAGCTATCTATTCATATTTGTTTTGATTAAAATTAAAAATAAACAATGGATGCCGCTACCTATTTTAGACTTTCGGATTGCGTTCTATGTGATTTTTACGATTGTGGCCTTGCTTTTTAGATATTATAACTATAACTCATTATTAATAAGCTCAATTTTTATAATATATACTGTTTTTACTATTTGCTTAGTAAGAAATATTAAAGAGAACTAAACAATGAGCAAAAAAGTTATTATTGCTTTTCTTGGAAATGCAAAGTTTGATGCAAGGTGTATAAACATGACAGACTCTCTTTTAAATCATGGATACAAGGTTATTCTTGTGGATGAACTTGCGGTTGGAGAAAGTGGCCTAAAGTCAAATAGATTGAAAATATTCCATATTAGAACAAGGTATAAAAACGGTATAGCAAGATATTGGAGTTTTTACCATAAAGTAAAAAAAATTAACAAAGAGGTTAAACCCGACATTTTTATTGCATCAGATTTATTTTCGCTGGGTGTTTTATGCAGGTTGAATAAAAGCTGTTTAAAAATTTATGATTGCAGAGAAATATATTCAAAGCTGGCATCTTTAATAAATAGACCTATAAAACAATTATTTTGGGCATACTATGAGAAAATGAACTATAGATATGTTAATAAGGTCTTAGTTACTGCAAAAAAAGATAAAGATTTTTTAATATCAAAGTACGGATTAAAAGATATTTCAATAATAATGAATTTTCCAAGTATTAATAATGAAAAATCAACAATTAATCTACGTGAAAAATTTAATATTACTAAAAATAAAAAAATATTTCTTTATCAGGGTGCAATTCAGGCTGGTAGAGGTATAGAGGAGATGATAGCACTATTAGGTCACTTTGAAAATAGTGTGGTTTGTATTATTGGTGATGGGGAGCATAAGCGGCAAATAATTAAATTAATACACAGACTAAATATTGCAAATCGAGTTTTTTTTACAGGAAATATTTCCTATAAAAAACTTCTTAGTGTTTCAAAACAAGCAGATATCGGTTTTTCTTTAATACAACCATTAAGCAAAAGCTACAAACAAGCCCTCCCAAATAAATTATTTGAGTATGGTTTAGCTGGAATTCCTACAATTGCTAGTGATTTTCCAGAAATAAAAAATTATATTATTAAATTTAAACTCGGGAAAGCCGTTGCACCAAGCGATATCACCGAACATATCAATGCTGTTAATAAATTATTAAAATGGAATAATTCAAAAACCTTAATTGAAGATGTGAAAAACAACTGTTCCTGGTTTTCGCAAGAACAAAAATTTATAGAATTATTTAATTAATATCATGAAGCTAAATATTGTAAGTCTAGATAATCCTTTTCCACCAAATTATGGTGGAGCAATCGATATTTTTTATAAATTAAAATCATTATACGATCAGGGTTGTAAAATTCATCTACATTGTTTTTATTCAAACCGAACCCCTAATCCCAGCCTAGAGCGTTATTGCCAGAAAGTGTACTACTACCAAAGAAGATCATTAATAGTATCAGCGTTAAGCGCAAGACTTCCGTTTGTGGTTTCATCTAGGTACTCAAAAAAATTAATAAAAAACTTATCAAAAAATAGTTATCCAATCTTATTTGATGGACTTCAAAGTTCTCTCATTTCTAAAGAAATTAATCTTAAAAGAAGAAAAAAATACTTAAGATTACATAATGTTGAATCAAGCTATATGAAGCATCTTTATAAAGCAGAGACAGGATGGATTCGCAGGCTTGGTATAAGAATAGATTCATATAGATATAAAGGATTTGAAAAAAAACTAAAACAATATGAAGCTGTTTTTACAATTTCAAAACCTGATCAAAAATTTTACCGGGATTTTCATAAAAATGTTTATTTATTAAGCGCTATGCATGGACATGTTAAAATCAAATCTTGCATGGGGTTTGGAAGCTATCTTCTTTATCACGGTAATTTTGACGTTAGTGAAAATTTTAAAGCAGTAAGATTTTTAATAGAAAATATTTTTAAAAAGATACATTTTCCAATAAAAATTGCTGGTAACAATGCACTGAAAAAACTTAAACCCTTAACAAAAAATACAGACATTCATATTATTAACAACCCTAATATAGAAAAAATGGAAGAGCTAATTGCAGGGGCACACATTAATATCTTACCAACATTTCAATCAACTGGTGTTAAGCTAAAATTAATTAATAGTTTGTTTTTAGGGAGACATTGTATTGTCAACGATGCCATGACCGCTCCAATACCAGTTTTAAATAAGCTCTGTGTTGTGAGTAATTCTATAGATGAATTCATAAACAACATAACTCAAATTATTAAATTACCTTTTTCAAAAAAGGACATAAAAAATCGAAACGATATTTTGTTAAAGCATTTTAATGATTTAGAAAACAGCGCCGTACTAATAGAGCAGATATTCAATAAATAAATTTTTTATAATAATTTTATTAATTAAAGCTTTATAGAGTGTTTTTTCTTTGAAGAATTAAAATTATATGGTTTCAAAATTACCTGATTCTAGGTCTTCTTCTGTAGCCTCTTCCCATTCCTCAGACTTGTTTCCATTGTCGGCTATTTCAAAACTTTCACCATGAGCTTGGTTGGTTTTTAAATGCCTCTTTTCATTGTCTATATTATTAGGATTAATTTTTAAAATCATAGGAAGACTACATATAAATAGAATAAGTAAAGACAATGCAATGCCGTCTAAGTGAAATATTATTGCTCCCTCTGGAAAAGGAACTTCTTCTACGCCTTTTAAAAAAAATACAGACAAAGAAACTAAAAATCCAGACAAGGAAAAAACACAAAGAAAAGAATTTAAACTGTATTTATTAAAAAATAACGAGGAAATAACCCATACATAGATTAAAAGTATCATCCAAATTATAGAGAAAGAAAAGGTCGACTTGAACAATAATACAAAGTAAAGAATATAGCCCAAAAACAATAAAACAGATGGAGCTCTTTGTTTGAAATTATAATTCATAGTTGGTATGTAATAATATTAATAAAACATATCATTATGCAATTGAAAACTAACCTTATAATAGATAAAAAATTTTTATTAAATTTTTTTATGTTTAAAAAACTGAAATATGGAATAATAGGAGCCGGTCATTTAGGTAGATACCATGCAAAACAAATAAACAATATCAAAGAAGCTACGCTTGTGGGTGTTTATGATGTTATAAGCAATAAATCTCTTGATTTATCAAGAGAGTGTAACACCAGTCATTTTTTATCCCTAGAAAGTCTCATGCAAGAATGTGATGCTGTTTCTATAGTAACACCTGCAACATACCACTTTGAGGTTGCATGTGCTGCTATAAAGCAAAAATGCCATCTTTTTATTGAAAAGCCTTTTACAAAAACAATTAAAGAAGCTGAAGAGCTAATTAAGTTGAAAAATAAAACAAAATATTTAATTCAAGTTGGTTTTATTGAGAGATTTAATCCTGCTTTTATTCAATTTAAAAAAAACAATCCGAATCCTGATTTTATAGAATCTCACAGACTCTCTACATATAATTCTCGTGGAACTGACGTTAATGTAGTTCTTGATTTAATGATTCATGATATTGATATTTTACTGCAAATTGTTCAATCAAGAATTTCAAATATTTATGCTAGCGGCAAAGCTGTTCTTACGAGCTCAATAGATCTTGCAAATGCTCGCATTGAGTTTGAGAGTGGGTGCGTTGCTAATCTAACAGCAAGTCGAATTTCCTTAAAGCAAATGAGACAAATGAGAGTTTTCGAAAAAAATTCTTACAGCATGGTTGACTTTAATATTCCTTCAATTAATAAGTGGAAAATCAATAAAAAAAGAAAGCTAGAAGAAACCAAGTATGATATTGGTCAAAAAAATGCATTATATGAGGAACTATTCTCATTTATTAATAGTATACTTCAAGAACATAAAACTGTTGTTACTGCTGAAGAAGCTTTAGAGTCATTAAAAGTAGCAAGCAAAATTCAGAAAAAAATTGAAAAATAATGTTTATTATATTATAGCTGGAGAGCCTTCAGGTGACCTGCATGGTAAAAGTCTTATTAAAGAAATAAAAAAGCTTGATTCAAGCGCCAAGTTTTTAGGTCTAGGCGGCCCACTAATGCAGAAAGAGGGGCTTAAAACAAGTGTTGACTTTAAGCGTATTTCTGTAATGGGATTTTTTGAGGTTTTAAAAGATATTCGTTTTTTTTTAAAACTCAAAAAAAATATTATTCAATCTATAATTAAATGCAAGCCAAATAAAATAATTTTAATTGATTATCCTGGGTTTAATTTGAGCATTGCCAAGAGTCTTAAAGGTGTCTTGGGTATTCCAATTATTTACTATATAAGTCCTCAAGTCTGGGCTTGGAAGAAAAACAGAGTGTTTAAAATAAAAAAATATATTGATAAGCTGATTGTTGTTTTTCCTTTTGAAGTCTCTTGGTTTAATAAATATGGTTTAGATGTTAAGTTTTTTGGCCACCCTCTTATTGATCAATTTCGAGCTGTTCAAAAATCAGATAAATACAAACAGCCCAATACTGTTGCTCTTTTTCCAGGAAGCAGACACCAAGAAATAAAAAAACATCTTCCTTTATTAAATCTTGTAGCAAAAAAACTTAAAAAAGAAAGACCTAATTTAAGGTTTATAATGAACATTTCTCCAGGCTACTCTATTGAAGAGGTTCAATCTCAACTTGTTTCTGATATAAGAGTGGTTCAAAAAAATTCTTCTGATGTTTTTATGAGTTGCTCTGCAGCAGTTGTGACCTCCGGCACTGCTACTCTTGAGTGTGCAATTACAGAAACGCCTTTTATTGTTATATATAAAGCCTCTCTTTTAAGCTGGTTAATTGCAAAATTCTTACTTTCTGTGCCTTTTATTTGTATTGTTAATCTTCTTGCAAATAAAGAGATTGTTCCTGAGCTGGTTCAGGGTGATGCCAGCGTGCTTAATATATCAAAAAAAATTCTTAACCTGTTGGATAATCCAACACAAATGAATAAGGACTTATTAAGTGTAAAAAAATCTCTTGGTGATGGATTTTCATATTCCAAAACAGCGAAATATATTGTTCAATATGATTAGCTATTTATCTTCTATATTACTCAAAATAATACTTAATATAATTTTTATTACTTGTAGGTGGGTTGTTATTAATGAGGACGCTTTAAAAAATAATAAAAAAAACTCTCTTTTAATTTGTATTTGGCACTGTAATCTTGTTTATTTTTCGCAATTTTTTAAAAAATATAAATATCCTATTTGGGCAATATCAAGCACACACAAAGATTCACAAATTTTAGCCAGGGTTCTGAAATCATGGGGTATTAAGCTTATTAAAGGTTCCAGTACAAGAGGCTGGTTTAATGTTATAAAAAAGATGAGTGCTCTTTTTATAAATAAAAGTTCATCAATTATTGTCACAGTTGATGGCCCTAAGGGTCCTGCAAAAATTGCAAAAAAAGGCTCTGTAAAAATTGCAAATAAATATAATGTTCCTGTTTTAGCTGCTAGTGCAACCTCAAGCGCATACTGGTCTCTTCCAAGCTGGGATCAAACAAAAATTCCAAAGCCCTTCAGTACTATTTATATAAGTTTTGAAAATCACTTTTTTGATCAAAAAAATGTGTCTAGTGAAAAAATATCTGAATATATTAATAGCAATGAAAAAAAACTTTACCAATCTTTCAATGAATCTAATTAGGCTTTTTCTTTCTAAAATTTACCTAGCGCTTTATTCTTTTTGGAAACTGTCTTTTTATTTAAAAATATTGTCTGTAAAAAAATTTAATACAAAAATTATATCAGTTGGGAATATCAGTGTTGGTGGAACAGGGAAAACACCTACAATAGAGCTAATATCCAGAGAGCTTTCTAAAAAAAATATATCACATAGTATAGTAAGTCGAGGATATAAAAAAGAACAAAAAGGGTTAAATATTGTTTCAAATGGGGAAAAAATAACTTCATCTATAAAGGAGGCCGGAGATGAAGCATATATGCTTGCAATGATGCTTAAAACAATTCCAATAATTGTTGGCGACAAAAGTTCTGCAATAAGCCTTGCTATTAGTCGGTTTAAACCTGATTTGATCTTAGTTGATGATGGTTTTCAATCTTTAAGCATTCAAAGAAATTATGATATAGTTTTAGTCGATCTTTCGGTTGGTTTTGACCGCTACCGGTTACTTCCTGCCGGGCACTTAAGAGAACCTCTTTACTCCCTTAAAAGAGCCAACGCTGTTATATTTACAAAGTCAAACTATGGCGCTCATGATGCCCAAAATACTAAACATCTGATATTAAAAAATATAAATAAAAATGTTCCTATATATAACAGCACTATAAAGGGTAAAATTAAAAAATTTTATTTTGAGACAGGCTCTTTTCAGCATAATAACATTAAAATTCCTAGCTTTTTTATTGGGGTTAGTGGCTTAGCCAACAATCATCTTTTTAAAAAAATGATTTTAAGTAAGTGGAATTCAAAAGGTAAGTTTTTGTCATATCCTGATCACCATAATTATTCAAATCAGGATATCCAAAAAATTAAAGAAGAACTTAAAGTCTCTCAAGGTTCTGCTATTGTTACAACGAGAAAAGACTTTTACAAAATATATAAAAAGCTTGAACAATATGATTTATTTGTTATGGATGTTGAACACAAAATAGATGATATAAGCTCTTTGATTACTAGCCTAAGTGAACGTATTTAAAAAAAATATTCAAGGTATTTTATTTGATATGGATGGAACTGTTCTAGACTCAGAAGGCTTGTTTGACAGAGCACAGATTCAATATTTAAAAGAAAATAATATTGTTATTTCAAAAAGCGATCTTTATGATTTTAAGGGCTTATCATATAAAGATTTTTACCCCCGTTTTATAAAAAAGTTTAAACTTTCTGAAAGCACAAACGATATTCGCTTTAAAGTGCGTACTTATCTACATAAAATTATGGAAGAAGAGCTTAGGTATATCTCTGGATTTGAAGTTTTTTTCAAATCTTATATATTAAACAAAGGGTTTAAAGTTGGTCTGGTTACAAATACAACAAGAGCTACTTATAATAAAATACAAACTATTTTAAATATCGATGATTATTTTCAATTTGTAATTACAGCAACAGAATCTCAAAGACCAAAACCTAGCTCTGCGCCATATTTAGAAGCCATGGAGTCTTTATGTCTAAACCCCAAAGAAACACTAATCATTGAAGATTCTAAGGCTGGCCTAATATCTGCTGTCAACTCAGGAGCACATGTTGTCGGACTAAAAACATCTTTAAACTCAAGCCAAATACAATGTATAAGTAAAAAAATATACGCTATTAATCATTTTAGAGAGCTAGCTTTATAGTCTTTTTTTAACTACAGTTTTTCCGCTACTTTTCTTCCGCTTTTTATAGCTCCGTCAATTGAAGGCTCCATGTTCCAGTCACCACAACAATACATTGAGGGGGAATCTTCTATTTGTACGGCCTGCCTTGGCAGTGCTTTTTTAATTCTATATGTTTTTATCGTTTCTATGTCTGCGCTAGGAATATCTGTAATTTTTTGAAATTCCAACTTAAGTTCTTTTTCTGTTGCCCCAACATCTAGAGATGAAACTGAATAAAGATGTTTCTTCTTTTTTGAAAAACTTGAACATACATTTGACAGGCATTGTATTGAGTTTATTTTAAAGTGTTTTTCGGGTATTAAAAACAATGATTTTCCAATGACTTTTTTTGATGATGCAAAATATGTTGTAATGTTTGAGTTGTATTTAATTGTCAGTTGAGTTTTTGTTATCTTGTTTATTTCAGACAAAGGAAGCGCTAATACAATTTTATCAAAATTTTCACAAGAACCATCTTCAAAGAAGGCCTGCTTGTTTGCTATTTTTTTCAAGTGTTTATTAAAATTAATTTTTAAATTGGAATTTTTAATAATTTGTTTTGGTAGCTGCACCATACCATCTGCAGGAAGCCCTGCTCTGCCCATTGAAAACTTAATTAATAGCTTTTTAAAAAAAGATATGTCGTTATCTAAAGTTTCTGATAAAAAAACTCCTTTAAAAAAAGGGTAGAAAAATAATTTAACAAGTTTTTTAGAAAAAAACTTTTTTATATAAGAACCTGTTTTTTTATTAGACTCTCTATTAAAAAGAACAAAGATAATTAATTTATAAATATCCCGTATTGTAAAAATTCTAAAAAAGTCTGATCTTAAAAATTTAATTGGGTGGTATAAAGGGCTATAAATTTTATATCGTTTTTTATTAAAATAAATCTCTGCACCTGCATTAAAATAGTTCATTTTAAGCTTTTTATATATCTTAAGATTTTTAACTTCTTTGTAATTATTTAAAAGAACCTGAAACCCGACATCACAGGTATACCCTCTTACTTTCTCAGAGTTTACACGTCCACCGGCAAAGCTGTTTTTTTCAAAAATTTTTACTTGATAATTTTTGTTTTTTAAATAATGTGCGCATGATAAACCTGACAAGCCTGCACCAATAATACATACTTTTTTCATTTATTTTTGAAGTTTATTTTTTATACCAATACATGTCTTGGTCTAAAAATTCTGGCGTTTTAAATTTTATTTTTTGGGTTGCTTGTATGCTTTTAATTCCAAAATTATGGTTTTTAAAGGCGTCGTTTGAGGTTGTTTTAACTCCAATTACATTATCATCAAATACTGGCACATTCATTGGTACAAACTTTATTTGATCAACTCTTTCTATCTCTGGATTTCTTTTTTCTTCTGTTTTTTCTTCTTGGGCTAAAACTTTTTCAACAACCACCGTTTCTTTATTTACTATATTTATTTTTTTATATTCAGTTTTCACTATGGGTGGAGTTTCTTTCTGTAGCAGTTTTTGTTCTTGTTCTTCTTGGTTGGCTTTCTTTTGAGCAATTTCATTTAGATTTTTTGTTCTCTGGGCTAATTTTTTAGCCTGCCTTGCTGCTCTTTTTGCTTTTCTTGCTAGCTTTCTTTTTTCTCTGCTGCTAAGCTCTTTAATTTCTTCTTTCTTTTTTTCTTCAACAACTACAAAAATAGAGTCTGTAATGTTGGTTATTGTTGTGTCATATTTTGTTATATATATCGTATCGAGCAATGATGTTTCACTGCCTATGTTTATTTTTTCGTTTTTTGATGCATAAACTATTGACTTGTCAATTTTTTGAAGCCTGCTTACAACTTCTTGATTATCTACATAAACCGTATCGCTGGTTTCACATGGGCTGGTTAATACTTTTAAATCAAACTCCCCTTCTATCATATTATCAAAAGAATCAGATAGCTCTAAACTTATTTTTTGTTGACCAGTTTCATCATATGCGGGAAAAGCTGTGAGACTGTGTGTTAAAGAGTCTAAATAGATTTCTTTGAGTGATGTTTTTTTAAGGTTTACAAAGACATCCTTGCCTGGGACGCTATTTAAAAACATATCGATAGCTTTTAAATAAAATTTATATTCTGTTCCTGCATATGCCTCTGGTAAAGACTTAAATTGAAACTCGGGGTTTTTATAAACTAATATGTTTATTATTTGTACATCCTGGCTTAAATCAAAACCGTCTGAGACACTTACTTCTATTTTGTGCTTGCCTAGGTCCTTTTCGTTTGGTGCCCAAAAAATTTCTCCTGTTTTTCCATTTAAGGTCATGGTATCTAGATCTGAATTAATACCATAGGTTAGCCTTGAAAGGGGGTTGTCATCTTGTGCTTTTATAAAGTGGTGGAGCGTATCTCCTAATTGTATTCTAAGTTCATTAATGCTTGTTATAGTTGGTTGATCATTTACAAATAAAGTAAAACTCTGCTCAATTGGCTCTATGCCGTCTGAAACTCTTATTTTAATTTGATTTGGTCCAATGTCTGCCGAGCTTGGTATCCAGATAATTTGATTGCCTTTTAATATCATTTCTTTTGGTGCCATATCTAAATAATAAATATGGTCATTACCTTCTTGCATATTAAATGCACTTGCCTTGTTTTTATCTACTACGTCAATGCTGTAAATCAGCGTGTCGCCTAGCTTCATATATTGCGGTGGAATACTTACTATTTTTGGTTTATCATTAACATATATGGCTCCATTAAACAC
>CEOF01127672.1_pt1 | contig 85354 bp, 75 predicted proteins | sample 361311 | NCBI WGS metagenome assembly CEOF01 (sample SAMEA2619667, study PRJEB7988) | marine metagenome | biome: marine biome (ENVO:00000447); feature: surface water layer (ENVO:00002042); material: "saline water (ENVO:00002010), including plankton (ENVO:xxxxxxxx)" | depth 5 m
TTATCTGATTCTCAGATATTTACATTGAACGTAAACCCTGTGAATGATAGACCTATGGCTAGAAGAATAATAGAAAGTATTGGAGAGGATTGTAGTTTAGATATAGATGTAAATACAAATACAAATTTATGCATAGAAGAGATTTTAGATGGTGTTAAATGTGATTGTAATAGTGATTTATTTTTATCTGGTGTATGTGATATAGAATCATCAAATTTAACTTATCAAGTAATTACTCAACCTGAAAATGGAGAAGTTATTTTTAACGGCTCTATTGCAACTTATTCTCCAGATTTAGATTATATTTCTGAAGATGGAAGCCCTGATGTTTTTAGATATAAAGTATGTGATGATGAACTTTGTAGTTTTGATGATGATTCTGAAATTTTAAGTGATGGTATTTGTATTAATGATAATCAGTGTCCTTTCGTTGAGGTGACAGTTGGTAAGTTGAATGATACACCAGCTGTTAATTGTATTAATGATGATTGTAATATGTTTTTATCAGACTATTATTATTTAATGTACGAGGATTGTTTAGATTATGATAATTTTGCAATAAGCGAGACTGAGAATTTAGATGATTGTAATAGTTTAGAAGGTATTTCTATATCAAAATTAAGAACATTTAATTTAGAAATTTCAAATATTTGTGATGAAAGTTCAGATTCTGTTTTATGGTATGATACAGATTGTGAGAATTCTGAAAATCAGAATGAGTTTAATTATGGAATTGCTGTTGATATTCAATCTAATTTAAATAATAATGAAAGCAAAGGTGTTTGGAAGTATAAATTAAAAAATGAGAATACATTTAATAGCTTTGGTATCGATATTGGATGTAATTATAAATTATTAGATCAAGAAGATGAAATTAAATTTTTTCCAAATAATGATTATTTCTCTGTAAACAACGAGTTTCCATCATTTAGTTTTTATCCATGGGATAAAACTGAAGATGTAGATGATGAAGATTTATGTATAGAATTATTAAATTCAAGAGATGAGCCTTGTGGAGGTGCTAGCGCTTACAGTAGTCAGCCAATTGAACTTAAATGGGAAGTGATTGCTGTTAATGATACTCCAAGATTGGATGCTATAGGGGACTTAATTGAAGATAGTAGTATAAAAGAGTTTTGTGATATAGAAAATGACGAAGATTGTAATGAAAATCAAGATTTTAACGTACTGATTAATGCTTATGATTTGAAAGATCCTCAAGATGATTTATATTTTTATATATCATCTCAAACAATATCAAATAATGAAAACCAATCTTTGTTTAAAAAAATAAATTTTGATAATAATCTATTTATTAATGAAAGTCTTGTAAATCCTGATCTTATTTTTAACGAAGAAATTATTACTAATAATTTATTAAAATTAGATTTAACAAATTATGCTAATGGAACTGCTAAAATCAAAGTAGGGATTAGTGATAGAGAAAATATTGATGATGGATTATTTGTTGTTGATAGTTTCAATGTTAAAATAAATCCTGTTAATAATAGAATTAGTTCATTTAGTATAGTTGAAAATATCAGTGCTTATGATGATTATGAAAATGAATCTATGTTTGTAAATATTGATGAACAATTTTCAATTAAATATCCTGACTATCAATATAATGAAGTTGATTTAAATATTAATGATATTAATGATACTAATTTTTCTGATATAAGAAACTATATGATTTCTAATCCTTATAAAATGAATAATATTTATTTTAAATGGAATAGAACATCTGAAAATGGATATTATCTTGATTTTGATATCGATCCCTTACTTAACGATGAGCCTTATGAGCTTTACTATAGACTTGAGTTATTAGATTATGAAAATAATGTTTATGTACTAAAAGATAGTATTCCTGATAGTAGTTTTCCTGGGCTAGAGTATGCATATACTAATATTAAGTTTTCATCAGGTCCTTTTAAAACTTATATAGATGGAGATATTTATAATTCTCAAACTGATTTGAAGGCGCAAATAGATACAACTGGATTAACTCAGTATAATTGGCGTATTATTGCTGAAAATTATGAACAAGGTGAAATTTTAGAAAATTATGATTTTTATAATACTGCAACTACTTTGTCAGATAATTCATATTTAATAAATACACATATACCTACTTTAAACTTTGATTTTGTTTTAAATGATATTTACAATAACTACTTCGATCTCTATCTAAGCCCTATACCTTCGACATTTAATGGAGAAAATAATTACTATAATTTGAATTTTAATGAAAATTCTGAAATTTATTTAAATTATTCAAATGATGGTGTTTCTCCAAATGAAATAAATATTCTTTCAAATCTTACTTTGAATGATGACCAAGATAATAATTTGAATTATCAAAATATTTATCACACTTATGATGATTTTAATGAACTTGGTAAAATGACTTGGTTTGCACCTATCTCAAATAATGTAGGTACTGTAAATATTTTTGCAAAAGATGTTTATTATGAATCCATATTACCAAATACTTATAATTCAATTGATTCAAATTCTGGAAGTTTTAATATTCAGTTTTTTACAAATGAAAATATAAACATTTTATTACAGGAGAATAGTAGAAAATCTATCGCTTTTAATTTTGATTTGGTTTCTGATATTTTGAAAATTAATTCAAATAAAAATAATATTAATTATGATATTAAACTATCCTATAATATTGAAAACTTAACTAATAATGATATTTCTTTTGCAAAAATTATTGATAATGAAATTATTCCTATACCATCATTTGTAGAAAATTATAAGCTTGTTGCATATGTAAGTGAATTTGAATCGTATGTAGTAATTCAATTAGATAATAATAATTTTGAAGATGAGATTCCTATTGATATCAATGTCATTTCATGTTATCCAAATCCATTCAACCCATCTACTACAATCAGATTTACATTAGACAGTTCGAATGATTTTAACATAAAAATATTTAATTTATCTGGGCAGGAAGTTTTTACAAAAAATAATTTATCATCTAATTTAGGTTTAAATGAATATACTTGGAATGGAAATGATAATAAAGGCAATAATTTAACTTCTGGAATATATTTCATAGCCATTGAGATTGGTAATAGAATTTTAATGGAGAAAGTAACTTTATTAAAGTGAAAAATATAATTTATATATTAATCTTATTATTTAGTTGTGATACTTTGGATCAGCAGTTTGGAGTTGAAGAATTTGAAGACAGTTTTAGTTATTATGATTTTGTTGCGTATGGTTGGGGAGAAGTATTCAATGGAGATAAAACACTTGCATTAGATTATTTCGATCAGGCTTTAAATTCTTCTAATATAAATTACTTTAATAGTGCTGTTCTTGGTATGGGATGGGCAAAAACATATCAAGCAAATAGCATTTTGAATTCTTCAGAATGTATTGATAATTCATCTGATTGTACAGATTTAGTAGATCAGTATAGAGATAATGCAAAATGTTATTTTTATAAAGCATCATTAAGAGAGGATTTAAGTTTGCAAAATAGTTCGCAAATCTTAGAGTGGTGTTCTCAGGATGATGTAAATATAGATAATTTATATGATAGTATCGATTTTATGAATCTTGAATTAGAAGATATGGTTAATTATTATACAGGTTGCGTAGATGATGAGGGTAACCCTTATGTAAGTTGTTTTGAAAATTTTATTGTTGATTTAAAGTTAGGTTATATTTATTTAAGATATTTATCATATGTTCAATCAATTTCAGATGATAGTCTTGTTAATGAGTCTATCAGTGATTTAATTAATTTATTTATAGATTTTTATACTCAATATCCAACATATGATATTATGAATGATAAATCAAATTATTCATCAGACTTTTCACTAACTTATAAAAATATAACATCTGTTATATCTAATCTATATCTAAATTCAGGTAATTATGATTTATCTTGTGAATATGGTCAGTATTCTTGTCCAAATCTTGAGTGTAATGGTAATATTTTGAATCTCATCAATTGCCTAGATAGTTTCTAAAATACTACATCTTGTTACACCTTTTTTAAGAACTAAAATATGTAAATATTTTATATTATAATTAGAAAATATGTATTTATTGTGTTCTATATTATGCTTGTCAATTCTTTTTTCGGAAAATGAGAAAAGTTTACCTCATTACTTTAGTGAAGAGGAATTAATCAATAAATCATTGATTTACTCAATGTCTAGAGATACTGATCCACCTTTAAGTCCAGTTAGAAATATTGCTGAATTTGAACCAATGCAAGGTGTATTAATTAGATATCCCTTTGGTATATCAACATCAATGATTCAAGAAATGGCAGAAGATGTAATTATATATTGTTTAGTTTCTCAATCACTTCAAAATTCTGCTTATAATTCCATGAACAATGCAGGAGTAGATATGTCAAACGTTCAATTTATTACTGGTTCAACTGATTCATATTGGACTAGAGATTATGGTCCATGGTGGGTAGTAGATGGAAATAAAAATATTGGTGTAGTTGATTTTACTTATAATCGACCTAGACCAAATGACAATGCAGCACCTAATAAAGTATCAGATTATTTAAATACTCCATATTATGCAACAGATGTAGTTCATTGTGGTGGAAATTATATGACAGATGGTTATGGAATATCTGCTTCTAGTACACTTGTTTATGAGGAAAATAATATGAGTAATAATCAAGTAAATCAAAATATGTTAGATTATTATGGAGTTCATACCTATCATACTGTTGAGGATCCAAATAATACTTACATTGACCATATTGATTGTTGGGGTAAATTTTTATCACCTCAAAAATTATTAATTCGTTCTGTGTCTGGAACTCATCCTCAATACAATGAAATTGAAGAAGTTGTTAGTTATTTTGAATCTACTTTAAATTCTTATGGAGAACCTTGGGAAATTTTTAGAGTTTATACACCAAATAATCAACCTTATACAAATTCTTTAATTCTAAATAATAAAGTTTTTGTACCCATAATGAATAGTTCATGGGATGATGATGCTTTAGATGTTTACGAGCAAGCATTACCTGGTTATGAAATTCTAGGTTATACAGGTTCATGGGAATCAACTGACGCTTTACATTGTAGAACTAAGGGTATTCCTGATTTAGGAATGATACAAATTTTTCATAATCCATTAAATGATATTTATGAGCCTCAAATTGAAGGGTATAATGTGCTTGCTACAATTGATGATTTAAGTCAAATGGGTCTAGTTTATGATGATTTGAAAGTATTTTGGAAAAATAATAGTTCTAGTGAGTTTATGCCAATTCAAATGAGTGTTTGTGATATAGATATTCCTGATTGCTATCAATCAAATATTCCTCCTCAACAAGAAGATACTGATATTCAATATTTTATAACTGCTCAAGATTATTCTGGGAGATATGATAGATTACCTATAGCTGGATATTATGATTTTAGTGTAGTTGCTACGCAGCTATTTAATAGTGGTGATATAAATATGGATAATATTACAAATATCCTTGATGTAGTATTAATAGTTAATTATGTACTTGGAGTTGGTGAATTAGATCCATATCAAATTCAATTATCAGATTTAAATAATGATATGATAATTAATATTTTAGATGTTATATTAATTGTAAATTTAATTTTAGAGAATTAATATGAAAAAAATCTTTATAGTAATATCTTTTTTATCTTTTCTATTTTCACATAGTTATAGTATTTATAAGGAAATAAAAATCTATAATAATAATTTAAATAACCAGCAGACATTAAATTCTTTGGGTATTGATGTTGATCATATTTATAGAGCAGATGATTACATACAATTTGTAATTAACGAATATGATTTAAATAAATTAGTCTCTGCAAATATTGAATTTGATGTTATTCATCAAGATATTGAAGAATTTTATAAAAGTAGACTAATCCAAAACTATTCAAGCAGAGATTTTAATTATGGTTCAATGGGAGGTTATTATAATTTTGAGGAAATAGAACAAAATTTAGATGAGTTGACAAATCTTTATCCTTCTATAATATCAAATAAGGTTTCAATTGGATTATCTTTAGAAGGCCGTAATATTTGGGCAATAAAAGTAAGTGATAATCCAAATATAGATGAAAATGAACCTCAAGCTTTATATACTGGTTTACATCATTCTAGAGAACCTATGAGTTATATGAATTTATTTTATTTTATGCATTGGCTAGGAGAAAATTATAATTCAGATTTATTAGCTCAACATTTGGTAAATAATAGAGAGCTTTGGTTTATTCCTGCAATAAATCCTGATGGTTTAGTTTATAATGAATTAATTGCACCAAATGGTGGAGGAATGCAAAGAAAGAATACTAGAAATACTTGTAGTGGAACACCAATTGGAGTAGACTTAAATAGAAATTATTCATATTTATGGGGATATGATAATGATGGATCCAGTCCAGATGGCTGTAGTGAAACTTACAGGGGGACAGCTCCATTTTCTGAACCAGAGACTCAAGCTGTAAGAGATTTTGTAAATCAGCATAATTTTAAGATAAATTTTAATTATCATAGTTATAGTGATCTTTTAATTTATCCTTTTGGATATGAATATGAAAATAATGCGCCTCAAGAAGATATAGATATATTTATTGAATATGGAGAGGATATGGTCCAGTTTAATGAATATGTATTAGGAACTGGGCCTGATTTATTATACCCTGTGAATGGTGATGCTTGTGATTGGATGTATGGAGAGGCAGGAATTTTTTCTTATACTCCAGAAATCGGAGGTAATACAGATGGCTTTTGGCCTGCTACTCAAAGAATTTTACCTCTTGCTGAAGAAAATTTATATCCTAATCAAGTTCTTGCATTAAATGCCGGTTCAAAATATGAAGTTAATATTTCGCTTGATAGTGAAAGTTTTAATTTTGATAATATGTATCCTCTATATATTTCTATAATGAATAAAGGTCTAAGTGATTCTAATGGTTCAGTTAAAGTTGATATTATAAGTTCTGATAACCTTATATTTGAATTAGATGAGATTACACTAAATAATCTTGATTCTAGGGAATTTATAGATTTAGGAGATATTTCCTACTTTCAATTAAATAACCAAGCATCAAATGGGTCAATTGAAACTATTACAGTAAATGTATATGATAATGATTATTTTTATTTTTCAGATTCAATAGATATTTTGATTGGAGAACCAATTTCATATATATATGATGATTTTGAATCTGACTCACAGTGGCAAATTGGTTCTTTAAATGATACTGCTACAGCAGGAATTTGGGAACGAGCAATTCCAAGTCCTACATATGAGGATGATAATGAAATAGTTCAACCTGATTTTGATTTTACATCAAATGGTGAGTATTGTTTTATGACAGAGAATTCTTCTAATCCTGATAATGAAACGCAGTCCGATGTTGATGGTGGATCTACAACATTATTTTCACCAGTTTACGATTTATCTATGTTTAATCAAGCATTAGTATCTTATTGGAAATGGTATACAAATAATCTTGGTAATAATCCTGCAACAGATTTTTGGAAAGTTGATGTCAGTAACGATGAAGGTGAAACATGGATAAATATAGAAAATACTAATTTATCAAATAATTTTTGGAAATTTTCTCAATTCATAATTTCTGATTTTGTTACTCTAACTGATAAAATACAATTTAGATTTATTGCTGAAGATATTTTTAATGATGGCGATGTAGGTTCAGGAGGATCATTAGTTGAGGCTGCAATTGATGATTTTAGAATATCAATTTTTGAAGATACTAATCAATGTATTTTGGGAGATTTGAATAATGATTCATTTATTAATGTTACAGACATAGTATTGATGGTTAATTTAGTTGTTGGCTCTAATAATAATTTAGATGAATATCTTTGTGCTTCTGATTTTAATCAAGATAATATAATTAATATACAAGATATTGTATTATTAGTTACTTTAATTTTAAGTTAAACTCCCTTTTTATCTTTATCCCATATTTTTTTATGTAATTGTATTTGAAATCTTACATTTAAGTTATCTTTTAATATCCAATCAATAATCTTTTTATTATCAATTTCTCCAAAAACAGGAGACATTAAAATTAAACACTTATTTTCAAGATTGTATTTTTTTATTATTTTTTTTGACCAATTATAATCTGATTTATTTCCAATTACAAATTTCACTTCGTCAGTTTTTTTTATATAGTTTAAATTATCCCATAAATTTTTATGTTCCATTTTACTTGATGGACATTTTAAATCTAAAATAATATGAGTTTTTTTTGATATTTTTTTGATTGTTAAAGAGCCACCTGTTTCAATTAGAACTCGCTTTTTGTTTTTTTCTAATTCTTTAATAAGTTTTATACAATCATTTTGAAGAAGTGGTTCACCACCTGTTATTTCTACAAGATTACATTTAAAGGAATTAACTTTTTTTATTATCTGATTTATTTCAAAATTTTTGCCTTCATAAAAAGCATATTCTGTATCACAATAAGAACATCGCAAATTACAATAAGTTAATCTAATAAAAATGCAGGGAAGACCTGAAAAAGATGACTCTCCTTGAATACTATAATATATTTCATTTACTTTAAGTGACATTGCTTAACAAATTTATTTTATAAAGGCATATAAATTTATTAACTTAAAACTAATTCTACTTAATATATTTTATTATTAATAAAGGAAAAAATGGAAAATAATTTCCCAAAATTGTTTGTTCCCGGTCCAACACATGTTTCAAAAGAAATATTAGAAGAATTTTCTACAGATCAGATTGGACATAGGACACCTGAAATATCTACTTTGATTGATTATATTGTAGATGGAGTAAAAGAAATATTATATACAAATAATCAGATTTTTTTAGTTTCTCATGCAGCTACAGGTCTTTGGGAAATGGGTACAATAAATTCTGTTAAAAAGGGTGTAGTTCATTGCGTAAATGGAGCATTTAGTTCTAAGTGGGCTCTCTCATCAAATAAATGTGGATTTAATGTTGGTGTCATTGATTATGAATGGGGAAAGGGTATAAATGTTGATGATGTAGATAATTATTTATCTTCTGGAAGTTATGATGTTTTGGCAACAGTACATAATGAAACATCTACAGGAGTAATGAGTAATCTAGAAAATATTTCAAAATTATTAAAGTCAAAGTATCCAGAAGTAATATGGCTTGTAGATGCTGTGAGTTCTATGGCAGGAGTAAAAATAGATGTTGATGATTTAGGAATAGATTTCTTACTTTCTTCAACTCAAAAGGCATGGGGATTGCCTGCTGGTTTTTCTATTTGTTCTGTTTCTGATAGATTAATAGAAAAATCAAAAACAGTTGAGAATAAAGGTTATTTTCTTGATGTTGAAGTATATGAAAAATATATTAAAAAATCTCAAACACCATCTACGCCATCTATTCCACACATGTTTGGCCTAAAGAAAGTAATAGAAATAATAAAAAATGAGGGAGTAGAAAATAGATGGATGAGACATATTCAAATGTCAGAATACGCAAGAAATTGGGCTTTCAATCATGGTCAACAGTTATTTCCTGAGAAAGGTTGTGAATCTTTCACTTTAACATGTATTAAAAATATTAAAGAATGGGATATTAATAAGATTAATGAACAATTATTAAAAAGAGGATTTAGAATGGATAGAGGATACGGTTCTTTAAGGGGTAAAGTTTTTAGGATACCACATATGGGTAATATTTATATGGAAGATTTAAAAAATTATTTAAATACTTTTGATGAGGTTTTATGTCAATTAAAATATTAGTAACTGACCCTTTATCTGATGCTGGAATTGAATTATTAAATCAATCTAATTTTGAGGTAATATATAAACCTGGAGTTCCATTAGATGATTTGTTATCAATTATTAGCGATATTGATGGTTGGATAATTAGAAGTGGAACTAAAATTCAGAAAAATCATATTTTAAAAGCTAAGAAACTTCAAGTTATTGGTAGAGCTGGTGTTGGAACTGATAATATAGATATAGAATCTGCAACACTTAATGGAATTGTAGTAATGAATGTACCTGATGGTAATACTGTATCTGCAGCTGAACATACATTAGCAATGATTTCAGCTCTATCTCGTAATATTCAATTAGGCCATATGGGGCTTGTAAATGGAAGTTGGGATAGACATAAATTAGTTGGTCATGAGTTAAGAGGAAAAATACTTGGTGTAGTCGGATTAGGGAAAATAGGAAGAGAGGTTATAAAAAGAGCTTTATCCTTTGATATGAAAATTTTAGGTTACGATCCTTATGTAAGTCAAGATTATTTTGATGATTCAGAAATCAAAGTTGTTTCAATTGATGAGTTAACAAAAAACAGCGACTATATAAGTTTACATGTTCCATTTAATGATAAAACAAAAGATTTATTTGATTTAAATAGAATGAAAATGATGAAAAAAACATCAAAAATTATAAATGTTGCTAGAGGAGGAATAATTAATGAAAATGATTTAGCCCAAGCATTAGATCAAGAAATTATCTCTGGAGCGGCAATTGATGTTTTTATTAACGAACCTATTGATAAAAATCATGAACTTATTTCTGCTAAAAATATTTTACTAACACCTCATTTAGGTGCATCAACTTTTGAGGCAAAGGAAGGGGTGTCGAAAGGAATATGTAATCAAGTTTCGGAGTTTTTTTTAAATGAAAAATTATTAAATGTTTTAAATGTTCCAGTTTCGGATTCTTCTCTTCTTAAAAGAATGACTCCACTTTATAAGCTAACTGAGAAAATGGGTAGTATATTATCACAATTGTCATCATCACCAATTAAAAATATTTCAGTTACTTGTTATGGTAAAGTAGAGGACAGTAAATCAATATTAACTGTTCTATTAAAGTCAGTTTTGGAAAATATTATCGATAGTAGAATAAATATGATAAACGCAGATTATGTTGCTAAAGAGAGAGGAATTTTATCTTCTCATAGTTATAAGAATGATAGTGTTCCATTCCTAAATTTAATTAAATGTTTCGTAGAAACTGAAAATGGAAATCTTGAAATCTCCGGAAGTGTTTTTGATAAGAATCATATGAGAGTAGTTAATATAATGGGATTTAATATTGATTTAAATCCAGAAGGTAATATGCTTTTTGTTATTAATAAAGATACTCCAGGGGTAGTTGGTAAAATTGGATCTTTATTAGGAAATTTAAATATTAATATTGCAAGCTATCTTCTTGGAAGAGTTAATAATAGTGAAGATGCTTACAGTGTAATTAAATTAGATGCTTCAATTCCTTCTGAAGTACTTAATAATCTTGAAGAACTAGATGAAATAGTTAAGGTATGGCAAGTTAAAATTGGATAAAATAGAAAAAATCACAAAAATTTTATCTAAAATTGATTTATCTACAAATAGAAAATTCATAAAATATTTAAACGTTGTTAAAAGAAAATCAAAAGACGTATCAAATTTAAGTGCAAATAAAATAGAAATTGAAAAATCTAAATTAGATTTAATGAAGCTATATTATAATCTGGGTAAATATATTTCTAATAAAAATTTTAATGAAAATATTTCGGATTTTTCTTATGATGAAGAATACGAGAGTTTAAATAGTAAAATCAATAAACTCAAATTATATATTAAAGAAATAAAATCAAAAATTGATTAAAATATTCTCTTCTATTTTCGCTTTGATTTTGATATTATTATAGTTAATTTTTATATGTAAGGTTCTCATAAAATCGATGATAAATATTTTAAAAAAATATAAATTAATTGTTATTAATAAAGATAATACATCAGCAAAAGAGATAAATTCTTTGAAAGCATCTGTGTTATTTTTATCTATTTTTTTAATGATGTTATTTTTTCTTGCATTAATTTTTTTATCTAAAGATTTCAATAGTTTAATTACAATGAAGTCAATTCAAAATCACAAAAATGACAATGAGAAATTACAGGTGATTATTGATACTCAAAGTTCAAAGATTTCTAGTCTTATTGAAGAAATAAATAACTTAAATATTAGAGATAATAATTTAAGAAAATTATTAAAATTACCTTTGATAAATGATGATATTAGAAAGCTTGGCGTTGGCGGTAGTGCAAAGGATGAGAATGAAAAATTTAATCAATTTGATTACCTATTGCCCAAAGATAATGATTTAGATTTGTTAAGTGATAATTTATATTTTATACATCGTTCAATTAACTTGGGTGATCTAAGTTATTCAGAAATTGAAAATAAAGCAAATTCAAATATAAGTTATTTTACCCATTTCCCAGCAATAAAGCCAGTAAGTAAGGATGAAAGTAAAATGTCATCTTGTTATGGTTATAGAATTGATCCATTTACAAATAAAAAAAAATTTCATGAGGGTGATGACTTTTCTGCAAAAAGAGGAACAGAAGTAATGTCAACTGCTGATGGAATAGTTAAAACATCTAAGTTTTATGGCTCATTTGGAAATTATATTGAGATTGATCATGGAAATGGCTATGTAACAGTTTATGGACATTTACATAAAAGAATCGTTAAGAAAGGTCAAAAAGTTGAAAGAGGACAACTAATTGGTCAAGTTGGGAATACCGGTCGTTCAACAGCTCCGCATCTTCATTATGAAGTTAAATACAAAAATAAAACTCTTAATCCATCAGATTTTTATTTTGATATATCATTATAAATGTTTGAAAACCCCAATATATCATCTGATATTATTAATCAAAATAATAAAAATTCATTAACATATTTTATTGAAACATATGGATGTCAAATGAACGTTGCTGATTCTGAACTTGTTAGTAATGAATTGGAAAAAATTGGTTATATAAATTCGAACAAAATCGAACAGGCTGATTTAATATTACTAAACACTTGTTCGATTAGAGAAAAAGCTGAAGAGACTGTTCATAATCGATTAGATAGTTTACATTATTTGAAAAAGAATAATCCTAAATTATTAATTGGTGTTATTGGTTGTATGGCACAAAATTTGAAAAATGAATTATTAGATTCAAAACCATACATTGATATTATCTTAGGGCCTGATTCTTATAGAAAAATTTCTGAAATTGTTTATAATAGAAATAATAAAATTGATCATATTGTAGATACAAAGTTATCTAAGTACGAAGTTTATGATAATATGTTCCCATCTAGAAAATCTGGAGTTAATGCGTGGGTATCTATTATGAGAGGTTGCGATAAGTTTTGTACTTTTTGTATTGTTCCATTTACAAGGGGTAGAGAAAGAAGTCGATCTATTAAAAGTATAGTTGAAGAAGTTAATAAAGCTGTTGGAGATGGTTTTGTTGAAATTACATTATTAGGTCAAAATGTAAATTCTTATAGAACACCTGATGGAGACTTTCCGGTTTTATTAGAGAAGGTCGCAAAAATAAAAGGTGTTAAAAGAATCAGATATACTTCACCGCATCCTCGTGATATTAATGAAGACGTATTAAATGTAATGAAAAAATATGATAATATTTGTAAAAATATTCATTTACCTCTTCAGTCAGGTTCAACAAAAATACTAAAAACTATGAATAGAACTTATACAAAAGAAGAATTTTTAAATCTTGTTAGAGTTATTAGAGATTATCTTCCAAATTGTTCGATAAGTACAGATATTATTGTAGGATTTCCAGGTGAGGACGAATTTGATTTTAATGAAACATTAGATGTTGTTAGAAAGGTTAAATTTGATTTTTCTTATATGTTTAAGTATTCTTCCAGACCTGGGACCAAAGCTTCTCATTACACAAATCAAGTTGATGAGAAAGTTAAACAAGAAAGATTGGAAAAATTGATATCATTACAAAATGAAATAAGATTAAAAGTTAATAAATCTAAAATTGGCTCAATTGAAAAAGTTTTAATAGAAAAAAATAGTAAGAAATCAGATTTATTTTGGTCAGGAAGAACAGACGGAAATATATGGACAGTTATAAAAAAAACTGATGAAAAAATTAAAGATGTTGTTGATGTATTAATAACAGATGCTAAGGGTGTTACTTTATTTGGTGAGAATTTAAACAATAGAGGTCAAATTTCATGAAATTATTAAAATATATTTTTTTTACAATTATATTGATTTCTTGTATTTTTTTCATTATTCAATTAGATCAATTAAATACAATAAATCAAGAACCTATTAAAATTAAGATTCCTTATATAAGTGCCATTGATCCTTCAAATGATGGTGTTAAAGTATGGGAAGCTATTTTATTATCAGTTTCCATAGGTGTTTTTATTGGTTTCTTGATAGCACTATATCAAATAATTTCTCAAACATCTGAAATTATGTCTTTAAAATCAAAGATTAGAAGACTAAATCATGAACTTGATAATCTTAGAAACCAGTCAATTGATGATGAAATAGATATAAAAGATGAAGTTTCATTAGAACAAGATTTATAATTAATGTTTTCTGTACTCATTTTAATACCTGTTATTGGTTTACTTATCTATTTCCTTTACTATAGAAAATTAAAACCTCATAAAGTAAATAATATTAGAGAAATGTATGCTGAAGGCCTAGACATGCTCGTATCAGGCAAGAGAATTGCTGCATATAAAAATTTTAAAAGTATAATTAACGAGGATTCAAATAATATAAAAGCATATTTAAGGTTAGGTCAGATACTAAGAGAAGGTGGTAATGCAATTAAAGCTCTCAAGATTCATAAAAGTTTAATACTAAGAAAGAAAATAACGAATTATGAGAAAATTGAATTACATAAAAATATGGCATTAAATTATTATGAATTAGATAATTTTGATAAATCTATTTTTGAAGCAGAAAAAATCTTAAATATTGAAAAAGATAATGAATGGGCAATTTATCATCTCATAACTTTATATAAAAAAAATAATGATTGGATGAAAGCTACTGAATATCTAAAATTATATTTTAATGCAAAAGGAAATAGAGATAATCATAAATTAGCTCTTTATAAAATCCAGCATGCTAGAACAGAAATTGAAAATAATAACTTTGAAGAAGCTCGTAATATTATTAATAAAGCTTTAAATATTGAAGATGATTTGGCTATTGCATATTATTACTTAGGTAAAACTTATTCAAAAGAAAGTACATTGGTTTATGATAAAGCGATAGAAATTGAGAAGAATGGATTAAATAGTATTTCAGATAAAGAAAAATATAATAAATATGTTGAAGATGCTAAAGATATGTTATCAAAGTCAATTCCAATGTGGATTCATTATCTTGAAATCAATCCTCAACAATCATGGTTTGTAATACCTCTTTTAAAAGATGCACTTTTTTCATTAGATAGATATTCTGAACTTGAAGATATTTTTTATAAATTATCTGAAAAGTATCCTGATAGTATTGAAATTTTAGCAGCTTTAGCTGACTATTATTCAACAAAAGGAGATTTAGATAAAGCTATAGACATTATAGAAAAAGCTCTCAAACAGAACAAGGACTCTATTTTAGTTAAACTGATTAAGTTTAAATTAAATATACAAAAAAATTCTGAAAATATATCTCTTAACGATATAGATGATATAATTGCATTCATTCTAAAGGATACTGCTTATCAAATGATTAATGATCAAACAACTAATTCAGATATTAGATGGTTATTTAATAATGATGAAAAAATATCATAAATCATTTTTTTTAAAAGCTGTAATCTATTTTAGTTTACTTATTTCAGCTGACAAATCGTTAAATGAATCTATTGAATATATAAAACAAGGAAATTATATTTATAAAGATAAATATATAGGAAATGATAATCAAGAAAGAACTTACTATAACTCTATATATAAAATTTTATTATCAGAAGATCCAGGTAATAATTTTTTAAATGGTCTTTTAGAAAGTAATGGTGAGAAATCAAGTAATTATTTTAAAGATTTTTATTTAAAATATCCTCAAAATCAATATGCTGATGATGCAGTTATAAAAGTTGCTGAATATTACTATGCTAGTGGACTTTATATTCAATCTAGTGAATGGTATAGAAAAATTCCATTTGAATATTCGGATTCTAAGTATTTAGATAAATCCATTGCTTATTTTTTAAATTCTTTATTAATTGCAGGTCACAAAGATACTGTAAATTATTATATAAATATTTTTCAAGATAAATATCCTAAATTAGATTATTCAAAAGAATATTTAATTGAGTCTAATAAAAATAAAAAACCATATTTTTCTCAAAAAAAATCAAAAAGTATAAGTAAAAAAATATTTTCAGTACAGATTGGTTCTTTTAAAAATTATGATTTAGCAAAAAATAAAAAAAGAATGTTAGATAGAGAAGGTTTTTTATCTAGAGTAGAAGAAGTATATGTTAATGGCCAAATTTTTTATGCTGTTAGAATTGGTCTTTTTGAATCATCAAAACTTGCTAAGAAAGAACAAGTAAGATTAATTTCAAGAATTGGTCTTTATGATTCAATAGTAATAGAAGTTGATAAGTAATTATGGAAGCGAATGTGACCCTGGTGGGCACCGCGGTCTTCAAAGCCGTAGTTCTGGTGAAAAACTGGAAGGTGGGTTCGATTCCCACACGTTTCCGCTAAATTTTATGAGTTATTCTAAATATATATCTTATTTTATTAAAATGATATGGTTTATCGTTTTTTTATTAATTATTTTTATTGATAGAGATAATAGTTTTCAAAAATATATAACAATAATATTTTTACTAATTATTTCAGCAATAACAGTTATTAGAGCTCTTAACTCAAGAAATGAATGGAGAGAGATAATTGAAGATGGAGATGTTGAAATTAAAGAAAAAATTAGTTTTGATGATTAATTATTTCCTAAAACAATATTTGTTAATGTTACTATATCTAAAACATTAATTATATTGTCTGAATTCATATCTACATTTGCGCTATAATCTGTTACTCCTAAAATAATATTAACAGTAGAAATGATATCTAATATATTTATAATTCCATCAAGATTTAAATCACCTAAAAGTATTTGATTATCAAAATAATCGTAGCCATATTTTTGTGCTCTTGGAATCATCTGATTAAATGATCCTGGATGGGTATAAGTCCAGACTACATTACCATTCTCACTTACTTCAAACATATAAGAATCATCTGCAACAGTAATTAATGTATTTCCATTTGGTTGTCTAAAAGCACCAGATTGAACATCTGAGAAAAAATTACTTTGATATAGCCATTCCCAAGTTACGGGTCCATATGGTTCATTACTTTCTAAAGAATAAATGCCATTATCATTTAGAGGGGGTATTAATTCTAATGCAGCTGAATTATTATTAGTATGTCTATTATTATATAATATTAAATTCCCTTCTCCTGGATATCCTTTTGGAATCCAATTTACACTATGTTGACTTTCTAAAATTTGGTCAGAATTATTTCCTCTACCATAATTAGCAGGATTACCCCATCTATATAAAAAATCTCCTCCTTTTCCAGAGTTTCCACCACTATGAGATGCAGCTTCTTGTGTAGTTGTACTATGATCAATTATGTATATCTCTCCCATATGTCTAGATGATAATACAATTTGGTCTAAATCAGCGTTATAATCAATTGCATTTACATGAATCCAGTCACCATTAGCATTTCCACCAGGTCCACCATTGCTACCAACTGAATTACAGTTTATATCCATAAGTTCAGGGTGATCAGATATATTACCGTACATAGCTTCATATTGGGTTCCTCTATCTTGTACTAGGTGATCCCATAAATGCCATTCCCATACAATTGTTGCCTCACCTGTTGATAGATTAGGTTCGACTTCAAAAATTGCAGTAGACCACATTTGATTTAGAGAATTATTTACAGAAGTTCTTCCATATGAACTCCATTCACTTTGATATTTACGTTCCCATGCAACAAGTAATATATTTCCGTTAGGCATAACATCTATATCATGATGATGCTGATAGGTTTGATTTGAAAGTTCATAAGACCAAAGTAAATTTCCTACCCAATTATAAATTTCTACCTTTCCACCAACTCCACCAGCTTCCATGGTTGGATTATTAACTCTGCAAGGATAATAAAGTAAAGTATTTTCAAAACCAGGCTCATCTCCAGGATGCAAATATGGCATACTGGCAGCTCCAGATGAATGGTTCCAAGAATTAAAAGTTGAGCCATCAGTATCTTTTAGGTAGCTAGTAGATCCACTATTACCACCACCAGGTCCACCTCCTTGAGGAGTATATAAAACATACCCATCATAAACTTCTTGATTTAAAGATAATTGAAATAAAAGTGTTAATAATAGTATTTTTGTCATAATGCCCTCAGATTTAATAATAAACGTTAATGATATTTTTTTTAAATTGTTAAAAATAAAATGTAATAAATCGTTACTATTTATATGTTAAAATATAGTTTAAAAAAAATGTAATTTAAAATATGAAGATTTCAATATTTAAAAGAATTACAACTGTTTATTTAATTATTGGTAGTATTTTTAATAAATGGATAGCACCTCTTTTTCTTATACCTTTAGTTCTTTTATTAAGATTTTTTATTTTTCTATTTATGACAATAGATAATATTTTTTATTTCAATTTATCAAAAAAAATAATTGATAAACCCATTATTATTGTTGGTAATCCTCGTTCTGGTACTACTTTTTTACAAAGATTTTTAGTTAAAAATAGATTTGGTCAAGGTTCGCAGCTTTGGCAAATGATTTATCCATCTATAATTTTGCAAAAGTTATTGAAACCTGTTTTACCATTATTAGAGTTAATTAGTCCAGCAAAACATCATTCAACTGATGCTCATAAAACGAGTTTAACATCTGTTGAAACTGATGATGTTGGAATGCTTTTTAGATTTTTTGATGGATTCTTTCTATATGGTTTTTTCTTATCGTGGTCAAAAAAAGATTTATTTAATTGGGTTGATCCAAAATTAAGAGATAATTCTAAAAGAGATTATGATTGGCTAGAATCTGTATGGAAAAGAATTTTAATAAATTCAGAAAACGATAGAATGGTGGCTAAATTATTTTCTGTAAGTGCAAATTGTCCAAAATTTCAAAAAAGATATCCTGATTCTAAATTACTTTATATGGTTAGAAACCCTATAGATGTAATTCCATCAGGATTAAGTTTAGTAACAGGAGTATTAGATAAAAAATTTGGTTTTTGGGATAAGTCTAAAGTAGATAGAGATAGATTTATTAGTAATTTATATAGAGGTTTAGTTGAATTATTATTAAGATTTGAAAATGATTGGTCCAATAACAAAGTTAATAAAGATAATATAATGATCGTTAAATTTGATTCTATGATGTTAAATTTTGAATCTTTAATGAATGATATAATAGCATTTACAAATCATAAAAAATCAAAAGAACTAGACTCTGCTATTAAGATAACTTCAGAAAAACAAAAAAAATATAAAAGTAAACATAAGTATGATTTATCTAAATTTGGTTTAACCAAAAAAAAGATTGAAAAAGATTGCAAAAAATATTATGAAACATTTATTAATTAGTTATCTGTTAAGTATTTCTTTATTTGGTCAAATTCCTCCTAAAGATTTTAGTTCTTGGGAAATATTACAAGATGAGAAAATATGGATAGGGAATTATTTTGATGAATTTCCTTGGTGTAAAGCAAAAATTATTTTACCATATTCAATTGAGGATATTTTATTTGTTGTAGAAGATGTTAATAATTATGATAAAGTATTAGATTCGGTTATTTACTCAACAAAGGATGATAATAATATAGCGCATATTAGGATAGATTATCCATTTCCTTTTACTGATAGAGAATATATAGTTAAATTTCAAAGGCTTTTAGAAAATAAAGATATTGTTTATGCTTTTGCTTCAAATCCAGGTTTAAATCAAAATATTGATTCTAATTACATAAGATTAATTAATGCAAAAGGGGAGTGGAGACTGTCACCAGTCACAGATAATCAAACTGAAGTTTCTTATTTATGGAACGGTGAACTTCGAGGAGATTTTCCAAGTTGGGCATTATCAAAAGCATGGGTTAAACATGGAAATGAAGTATTAAGCAATTTATCAGATAAACTAAAGGAGAATCATGAGAATTAAGATTTTATTAATTATATTTTCATCAATTATATTGAGCAATCAAAATACAATGATATCTGGAAATCTAGAGTATTTTTTTATGAATAGATTATCAAATAGTGATGTTGTTAATATCCCCTTTAGGCTTCTTAATCTTAATATATATCACCAAAGAGATAATATAGATATTAATGGTGAGTTTGCAGTTGAATATAGACCAAGATTAGATACTGATTTTTCATTTGATGATAATCCTACAGATTTTAATCTAGTTTTAAGAGATTTATATGTTACTTATTATTTAGAAAATGGTGAATTTAGTTTTGGTAAAAAAAGATATACTTGGGGAAGTGCAGATGAAAATTCACCTATAGATAATTTAAGTCCCTATGACTACTATTATTTACTAAATGGTACCCAAGAGAGAAAATTAGGCATTTATTCAGCATCTTTTGATTTCTATTTAAATAATGATTGGAAAGTTGCTGGTATAGTATCCCCACTACATAATACAAGTAGATTTCCAATTGATGACCCAGAGTATCCATTATCATTACCTGTTTCACCATCTAAAGGGCAGTTTTTATCAATCAACAACCCTTACGAGTCTGGAATTTATCTTCAAAAGTCATTACAAAATTTTGATTTTACTTTATCTCATTTTAGAGCATATGATAGAGTATTTAATGTATCTGGTTTTGCCCTTTATCAATTTGGAACAAGCGGGATAAATCCACAAACTGAGATAAAATATTCTTACAGACTAACTGAGGCAAATAATTTAGGTTTTGTTGCTTTATTTAATGATTTTACTGTTAGATCAGATATTACTTTTTTTAGATCTTTTGATAGAAATGATAATGATTCATTTTTATCAGCGCCATATTCAATTGATGTCCAAGCCGGAACAGATAATTATAATATTGTAACTGCAGACGATGAAGAATGTGCTACAACTAATGATGATGGTGAAACAGTTTATATAGATTGTATTTATCCATTTAAAGAAGATGCTGACTATATGCAGGGTATATTGCAGATAGAATTACCCTTGCCAAATGATTACCAGCTAAACATTCAGTATTTTCAATATAATATTAATGAATATACTAACTTACTTACTGAATATGATTTGCCTAGTAATGTTCAATTACCAAATGTTCAAATAGATGTATCTAATGCTGATAGTGAAGATTTATTTTTACCTGGTATGGGAGCACCTTACTCAATTTTATCAAAAAAGTTAACATTTATCAACTTAGAAAAATTATTAATGGATAATGATTTAAAACTGTCACTCACTTTAGTTCAAGATTTAGATGAGGGAGATGGTCATATATTTGCATTTGAATCAGAATTTGATTTTGGAAGTGGACTTGTAGGGCTAGTAGGATTTAATAAAATTAATGGAGACTCGTCTTTAGATGATATGTACAGATTTAATTCTATGGAAGATTTTTCATCATTTAGAACTCAGCTTACTTATAATTTTTAAGTATGAATATAAAAATTACAGACGTTGGATATTATTTACCTGAAAATATTGAAACTTCAGAACAATTAGCACCCAAAATAGGTAAATCAGTAGATTGGATTGTCTCTCGTACGGGTGTGCAAGAAAGACGAGTTTCAGATATTGATGTTGATTTAATGGGAGCAAAGGCTTCTAAATTAGCTTTAAAAAATAAAGTCCCTGACTTAATTCTTAACGCTTCAGGTGTTGGTAAGCAAGTTATACCTGATACTTCTGTATTTATTCAAAAAGAGCTTGGTTTTAAAGGGATTCCATCATTTACAATCCATTCAACTTGCTTATCTTTTTTGGTTGCTTTAAATACAGCAGCAAATTTTATTTCTCAAAATACTTATAAAAAAATTTTAATTGTATCTTCAGATAGAGGTTCGAGAGGAAGAAATTATGATGAGCCAGAAAGTGCTGCACTTCTTGGAGATGCTGCTGCTGCTGTGCTAGTTGAGAAAGCATTAGATGATGAAGAGTCATGTATGTTAGATTTTACAATGAATACATATCCAGAAGGTTCACACTTGACTGAAGTCAAAGGAGGTGGGACAAATCTTCATCCTCATGATAGTAAAACAAAATTTGCTGATAATTTATTTACAATGAATGGTCCAATGATTTATAAAATGGCAAGAAAAACAGTTTATAATCAAATTCAATTAGATTTAAAAAATAATAATTTAAAAGCAGATGATATTGATTTAGTTCTTCCTCATCAAGCATCTGGTCTAGCTATAAAAGCATATAGTAAATATGGCGGTTTTAGTATTGATAAAGTTGTAAATATTCTTGATAAAACAGGGAATTGTGTAGCTGCTTCATTGCCTCTTGCTCTAGCAATTGCTTATGAAGATAATAGAATTAAAAGAGGTGATTTGATATATTTTATTGGAACTGGTGCAGGTCTTTCAGTGGCATCTTGCTTAATTAAATTTTAATCTAAAATAAAATTAACAATACTTATTACATCAACAATATTTATTGTTTCATCTTCATTGACATCTCCTGAGCATAGTTCTTCATCAGTTGGTTCTATATTGCCTATAATAATATTTACTGTTGTAATTATATCAACAATATTTATTGTTCCATCACTATTTAAGTCCATCACTAAGCATGATGTTTCACAGTCTTGCTCTGTAGTAATTTCAAAAGAATAGTATAGGGGGTCTATGGAACTATTTAAATTAGGACTATTTTCAATACACACTGGAAGATTATCACATAATTGGTTGCCTCCTGATCCAAAATATGGAAGAAAGGAATAGTCATCAGAATTCCAATTAACATTTAAATTGCAAAAAGAGTCCGGCATATATGATAAATTATTATCAAATATCCACATATATACTAGATTTTGAAGATTCCCAATACTCTCAGGAAGAGATTCTAATTGATTATAGCCTAAATCAAGCCAATACAAGTTTGTTAAATTCCCTATTTGATCTGGCAAATTAGTAATATTATTAAAAGATAGAACTAAGAAAAATAGATTTTCTAAATTTGTCACACTATCAGGAATTTCAGTAAGTTGATTATAATTTGCGTATAAAACACTAAGTTGAGTCATACTAGAAATTGATTCAGGTAATGTTGTTAAAGTTACTTGACCTCCTTGGTAATAGTTTCCTACTTCAAGTCTAGTAATTCTACCATTTACCCAGTTTTGAGATCCTAAAGCAATAGGAGATTCAATATTTAAAGAATTTTCAATAATAATATCATTTAAAGCATTTAAATCGTTATTATTAAAACAATAACTTCCATCAAGTAAAATAGTCGAGTTTGGAACTATTTCATAATAGGTAAGTCCTTCATCACAGTTTTGGCATGTACTTCCATCACCATTACAGACACCACAATCATCAACAAAAGCATCTCCATTTGGTATTCCAGAACAATCAGAACATGTTGAATTATCTCCACCACATACACCACATTCATCATCTATAGCTGAACCACCACATTCATTGTTACAATCGATATTTGTATTACCACCACAAATACCAGCACAATCTATAGAATCTTCACATGAGCTATTATTAAAAAAAACAGTAAAATTCTTTTTTAAATTTTGATTGTTATCTGGATTAATTTCAATATTAACATAATTAGAGTTACTTGTATTAAATATACCTAAATGACATATATTATCATTTATTAAACAATTCCGATTTTCTTGCGTTTCATTCTCAAAATCAACTATTATTTCAAAGTTTGATTCATTATTTATTAGCTCGCCTTCATCATAAATAGATAGCTGAATATGATTATAGTCAGTGTAATAGTTTTCATTATTTGTTATCATTGTATTTGCTGTTATATTACTAGTATATTCATTTAATATTATACTATAGTTATTTGGATAAAGTCCTGGAATTCTATTAGCTCTATATACAGCACCATTGGGTAATTGAAGATTTAATTTTCCTTCCCAAATAATGTTCTTATCATAATCAACTTCAAGTACTGAACCTCCATCTCCAACCGTAGTAATTAAAAAATTTCCATTATCTAATATTTGTACATTTCCTGAAGCAAAACCAAAATAATTTTCTGGAAGTAAATATTCCCATTCAATATAAGGCTCATTATCTATATTTTCGTCATAGCAGATAATTAATGCTCTAGTAGTTGGATAGTCTGTACCAAGAATTTGTTCACTTATATTACCATTATCTAATGTTGCAAAGCATGATGGATAAAGATTACTTTTATGAATACTATGTTGAAAACTAAATTTCAATTCATTTCCTAAAGTTGTGTCTCCTGATGGCATTTCAAAACCTATATTCCATTCAATATTTTTTGTATTATAATCAATTTTAGATATTCTTGATAAATGCCTAACAGATAAATAAATTTTTTCTATTGAATTTGTATCTAATGACCAATCATAATCAAGAGCATTTGAATGTGTCCAGTCAAATCTTCCAAGTGTTGCAGCTTGAAACCACGTATCACTTATTGTATCATAGTCATTCATGCTGTAATAATCAAATGTACTCCACTCCCAAATGATATCTTTAGTATCTTTATCCCAAACAACTATTTTATCACCAACCCAGGGAAATTCAGGTGTAAAGCCATTAGCTTGATATCCCAACGCTTGAAATAATGTTGTCCAAGGACCAAATGGAATAGGACCTATTCTTGTTTCTTCAATTAGTCCAAGATAATTTCCATCAGGAAGTTTTATTAGTTCATGATGCAAAAAATGTTCATTTGATTCCTCCCATATATAGTTATTATCTAAGGAAAATTCTATACCAGGTAGATAGTGCTCTAAATCATTATTTACATAACAACCAAATAATTGTCCATTATAATCTGTATTATAATAAACTATATCAGTATCAGCAGAATTCCAAATTTCATTTCCTTGTTGATCAATTATTGCGCTGTAATAATTAAAAAAAGAGCTAAAAATTGTAACTCCATCTGAATAATAATCATCATTATAATTTATTGAATGAGCATTTGAAATTGATAAGCCTGTTGTAAATGAGTTCGTACCAATCCATTCTCCAAATGATTCATCATTAAATTTAGGTCTAACTCTCCAAAAGTATTCTGAATTCCAATCTATATCTGTTTTATGAATATACAAAGTTGTTTGATCAATGATGTCAACTATAATATTATCAAATGTTTGATCTGTGCTTAATTGAAAATTATAGCTTTCAGCTTGATAAACTTGTTCCCATTCAAAAAGTACATGGGTATAGTTTAATTCAGAATTATTTGCTGGTTTTAATAAATCAGCATGAACAAAATTGTATAAAATTAAAAATGTATAAATAACTTTTTTCATACTATAATTTATTTTTTTCTTTCTGAATTTTTTTATAAAAAAATGTAAGATATTGTTTCATTTATTTGACTATAAATCCAGGATTTAAAAGATTTTCTTTATTATAAGTTAATTCTTTATCAGTTTCAATATTGTAAATATTACCATTTGCATATTTTACAATTGCATGTGCTGCTCCAGTATCCCATTCCATTGTTGGTCCAAATCTAGGATAATAGTGAGCTGTTCCATCCGCAACTAGGCACATTTTTATTGAACTTCCCATACTTATAATTTCATAATTTTTAAATTGTTTAAGATAATCTTTTAATTTTTTATTGTTAGCATGAGATCTGCTTGAAACAATTTTCACGATATTATTATCTGGTTTTACTTTTTTAATTTTTACTGGCCGTTCTTTATCCTCTATGAAAAACGAACCATAATCTTTTAGTCCATACCATAATTTTTTTATTACAGGAGCATAAACAACTCCCATTATAGGTAATCCATTTTCTATTAGCGCAATATTAACAGAAAATTCACCGTTTCTATTTATAAATTCTTTAGTACCATCTAAAGGATCGACCAACCAAAAAGTATTCCATTTTTTTCTTTGAGAAAAATCAATTTCTTTTTCTTCTTCTGATAAAATTGGGATTTGATTATCATTTTTTTTTAAACACGATACAATGATATCATTTGATGCTTTATCAGCAATTGTAAGGGGTGATGCATCTTTTTTAATTTCTACAAAATTTTTATAATTATTATCATTATAAATATCTAAAATTTTTTTACCAGCTAAATAAGATGTATCAATGGCTAGATTTAAAAGATCTTTATATTTCAATTATTTAATTAGTCCTTGTTTTTCTAAAAACAGTATAACTTCTTGAACAGATTCTTCAGGTGTCATATTTTCAGTATCTATCTTTAAGTCCGGATTTTCAGGTATTTCATATGGATCATTTATTCCGGTAAAACCTTTTAGTTCTCCAGAAATTGCTTTAGCATATAAACCTTTAGTATCTCTTCTAGTGCATTCTTCGACAGATGTAGAAATATATATTTCAAAATATTTTCCAAATTGATTGATTAAATTTTTATTTTCATTCCTAGGACCCTCAAAAGGAGCTATGGGAGCACATATGGCAATACCACCATTTTTAGTAATTTCACTAGCTACATATCCAATGCGTTTAACATTTATATCTCTGTGTTCTTTAGAAAATCCTAATTCACTTGAAAGGTGGGTTCTAACAATATCTCCATCAAGTAGAGTTGTTTTTCTATCTCCTTTTTCCAAAAGTTTTGATAGAACACCATTTGCAATGGTTGATTTACCTGAACCAGATAGTCCTGTGAAAAATAGTGTAAATCCTTGCTTTGTTTTTTTTGGATAAGCTCTTCTGAGTTGTTTTACAACTTCAGGATAAGAAAACCAATCAGGAATATCATCGCCATTTTCTAGTTTTTGGCGAAATTCTGTTCCAGATATATTGAGTGATTTGCAATTTTTTGGAACATTATTAATTTCATAATATTTATTTTTTTCTAGTACATAAACCATCATTTTAAATGGAACCATTTTTATTCCAATTTCATCTTCATACTTTATAAGAAGTTCTTGAGCATCATAAGGCCCATAGTAAGGCTCTCCGTTTTTATCATTCCCAGGTCCTGCATGATCTCTTCCAACTATAAGATGAGTGCATCCATAGTTTTTTCTTATTAATGCATGCCACAAAGCTTCTCTTGGTCCAGCCATACGCATTGCCAAAGGCAAAAGACTAAGTGTAGTTGTTCCTTTAGGAAAATAATTGAGTATTTCTTGGTAGCATCTTACCCTTGTATAATGATTTACATCTCCTTCTTTAGTTTGTCCAACAACTGGATGAATTAGTAGGTTTGCATCATTTTCAATTGCAGCTTTAAATGCAATCTCTTTGTGAGCACGATGCATTGGATTTCTAGTTTGAAATGCAACAATTTTTTTCCAGCCCATTTTATCAAATTGATGTTTTAGTTCATTTGGTGTATGTCTTAATAATTGAAAATCATAATGATGTGGGTGAGCAGCATTTTCGATTGGACCACTAATATAGTAATCATTTGTTTCATTAAATAATTGTTTTACCCCACTATGATTTGTATCATTTGTACCATATACTAATTTAGCTTCTTCTTCCTTATTTGGTTTCCATATTTCTTTAACTTTTAAAATGGCAATTAAAAAACCCTCTTTATCTCTCAAGGCAATTTTATCGTTTAAATTAATTTTTGAATCAATATCTTTTTTTGATACATCGAGAATTATAGGTATTGGCCAAATTTTACCATTTTTGAGTCTCATGTTTTTTAAAACAGATTTATAATCTTCTTTCGATAAGAAAGATGTTAGTGGATTAAATCCTCCGTTTAGTATTAATTCTAAGTCACATAGTTGTCTATCTGTTAAAACAATACTTGATATCTTAATAGACTTATTCTTTATAGATTCAGTTAAGTTTTTATAGCTTGTGCTTGATTTCATCATATCCCTGATTGTTAATTTATTAATAATATTACTATTAAATAAATGTTTGTTTTATAAAAAAAGTATTAAATTTTAAATATGAAATATATAGTTTCTATTGATATTGGGGGAACGACCTTCAATTCTGGTATTTTTACTGACTCTCTAAATCAAGTCGCAATTTCAGATAAAGATAAAATTAGATTTTATAAAACTAAATCAGATGTTGTAAGTGCTATTGTGAAACAAGTAAATGATTTGATTGAGTCTGTAAATATTACTAAATCTGATATTTTGGGTTTAGGTGTAGGAGCTCCTGGACCGTTAGATCCAAAAAAAGGAATAATTTTAAATACTCCAAATCTAAAAATATTTAAAAATTACCATATAACTTACGATTTAACAAAAAAATTAAGGATTGATACATTTATAGAAAACGATGCTAATTTATTTGCTCTTGGTGAATGGCTATTGAGTTACAAAAAAAATGATGTTGTATTAGGTGTTACATTAGGAACTGGTTTGGGATTTGGCTTGGTTATAAATGGTCAGTCTTTTACAGGAGGTAATGGGATGGCTATGGAATATGGCTTATCTCCATTTGAATGGGGCATTGCTGAAAAGAATGTTTGCATTGGATTTATAAGGAATAAATCTAGAGAGCTATATGGAAGAAGGTTGAGTCCAAAAAAAATTGAAAGTTTATGGCACGAAGGAGATGAAAAAGCAAGGATTATCTATTCTGAATTTGGTAAAAATTTAGGCAGGGTTTTATCCCATGTTATAAATTTAATAGATCCTCAAATAATTAGTATAGGAGGCGGTTTATCTAAAGCTTTTAAGTGTTTTAAAGATCCTATGCTTAAAGAAATTAAACTTAATTCTCCATCATATAAGGTTAATCAAATCATAATTGCTAGAAGTAAGTTGAGAGAGCTTTCAACGATGGTTGGTGCATGTCAAATGGTTAAAGAAATAAGGAAAAAAGTTTAAATGTCAAAAAAGACTAAGATAATATCAACAATAGGGCCTGCTTCAAATCATCCTCGAATTATTTCAAATATGATTAAAAAAGGCACTAATGTATTTAGGTTGAATATGGCTCATTTAAAAAAAGAGCAAGAAGTAAAAAATATTATTGATATAGTTAGATTTGAGTCATCTAAGATAGGAAGATATATTGCTGTAATGATGGATATTTCTGGTCCAAAAATAAGGACAGATTTTTCTTCATTGGAAGATAACAAAATACATGTTAAAAAAGGTCATGTTTATTCACTGGGTTTTTCAAAAATGAATGATATCCCAATTAATATGGATGTAAATTTTAAAAGTAATAAAAATCCTATAAATTCATATGTAAAAATCGATGATGGTAAAGTAAATTTTAAAATAATTTCTATTTCAAATAACATAATTAAAATTAAATCTGTTTCAGATTTTATTATCAATGCTAATAAAGGAGTGAATTTTCCTGGTGTTGAACTGAAAATTCCATCTCTTACAAATAAAGATAAAAAAGATATTAGGCTTGGAATAAAGTATAATGTGGATTGGTTTGCACTATCCTTTGTTAGGTCACCTAAAGATATAAATGATTTCAATGAAATTAACAAAGGTAAAAATAGAATTCCTGTTATTGCCAAGATTGAAAAACCAGAAGCAATAGAAAATCTTGAGGAGATTATAAGTACTTTCGATGGTGTGTTAGTTGCAAGAGGGGACCTTGGTGTAGAGTTACCAATTTATAAATTACCTATTTTACAAAAAAAAATAATTTCTAAATGTAAAAATCTAAATAAACCTGTTATTGTTGCTACTCAAATTTTAGAATCAATGATTGTTAACCCAATGCCTACAAGAGCAGAAGTTAATGATGTTGCTAATTCCGTCCATGAAAATGTAGATGCTGTAATGTTGTCAGGTGAGACGGCAACAGGAGATTTTCCTGTTGAAACAGTTAAAATGATGAGTGATATTATAGAAAATGTTGAAAAAGAAAATTTAAAATTTGATGAGATAGAATCTAGTTATAAACAAAATTCAAAATATGCTATTGGTAAAGCAGTAAATACAGTTTCTAATAATCTAAAAGTTGATGCGATTGTCGTTATGACTGAATCAGGATCAACAGCAAAAATTGTTTCTTATTTCAGACCAAGAATTAATATCTATGCACTTTCTCCTCATGTAAGTGTTTGCAATAGACTCTCTTTGCTCTGGGGTGTAACACCTATACAATCTCAGAAGTATTTATCTACTGATGAAATGTTAATTAATGCTGAGCAAATTTTATTAGATAATAAATATATTAAATCTGGACAAACATTTGTAATGACTGCCGGAGTTCCTGTTGGAATATCTGGATCCACAAATATGTTTAGAATTCAAGAAGTCGAATAATATTTCTAGTTTTTTAATTCCTTCAAATATTAATTAGTAAATTTTTGTCTCTACTATTGTGTTTAAAAACATTTAATAAACTTTAAATAAATAAAGCTAAAATCAATTTTTATTAAAAAATATATTGCATTATATATTTAAATCCTTATAATTTAAGGTTACAGGGTTATTATATTAAATTAAATAAAATAGTGGGAATGTAAAATGGTAATTAAATTTATTGTTTTTGTACTGATGATGTCTTCTTTTGGATTTTCATCTGAGGTTAGTTTAGAAATGTTTACTATAAATAATTTATGGATTTTGATTTCAGCATTTTTGGTTTTTATGATGCATTTAGGATTTGCAACATTAGAATCAGGGTTAACTAGATCAAAGAATACCGTAAATATTTTATTCAAAAATGTATCTATAATTGCAATAGGTCTCTTGACATATGCTCTATGTGGTTTTAATCTTATGTATCCAGGAGAATTTAATGGTTTTCTTGGCTTTGCAGGTTTTGGGTTAACAAATCCTTCGGGGAATATGATTGATTATGCTAGCGGTAGTTATACTTACTATACTGATTTTATTTTTCAGGCAATGTTTGCAGCAACAGCAGCTACAATTGTATCAGGTGCGGTTGCTGAAAGAGTTAAATTATCATCTTTTCTAATATTTTCAACTATATATGTCGCATTTGTATATCCTGTTTTAGGTTCCTGGAAATGGGGTGGCGGTTGGCTTGATCAGCTTGGTTTTTATGATTTTGCAGGATCTACAATTGTTCATAGTGTTGGAGGATGGGCTGCTTTAATTGGTGCTTATTTAATTGGACCTAGAATTGGGAAATATACAAATTCTGGAATTAAGCCAATAATGGGTCATAACATGCCATTAGTATGTATTGGTGTGTTTTTACTATGGTTTGGTTGGTACGGTTTTAATGGTGGATCTGTTTTATCAGCAGATCCAATTTTAGTTTCATATGTATTTGTAACAACAACTCTTTCTGCTGCTGGAGGAATAATTGGTTCAATGTTAATTTCATGGACTATTACTAAAAAACCTGATTTATCTATGGTTTTAAATGGTTCACTTGCAGGGCTAGTTGGAATAACAGCAGGAGCAGATGTTATTAGTCCATTTTATGCTATAATTGTTGGATTTATTTCAGGATTGTTAGTTTATATATTTGTTGTATTTTTTGATAAGTTGAAAATTGATGATCCTGTTGGTGCAATATCTGTTCATTTAATTTGCGGAGTTTGGGGAACATTAGCAGTTGGAATTTTCTGTTCTGAATATTCTTTTGTAATACAATTATTAGGAGTTTTTGCATATGGTCTTACATCAATTTTATTTTCATTTATTTTATTTTCATTGATAAAATATTTTATTGGCCTTAGAGTTCATGAAGAAGAAGAAATAATAGGTTTAGATATTAGTGAGCATGAGATGGAATCATATGCTGGTTTTCAAATTTTTACGATTGAATAGGAGGATTTAATGAAATTAATTATAGCAGTTATACAGCCTGAAGAATTACCTGAGATAAAAGAAGAATTGTTAAAAAAGAAAATTTATAAGTTTACTGTTTCAAATGCATTAGGTCAGGGAAAAGAAATTCCAATTCATGAAGTATATAGAGGAATAGCACATGAAATTACATTATTAAAAAAAGTTAGAATCGAAATTGCAGTAAATAATGAATTTGTTGATGATGTTATCGAAGCAATTTGTACGGTAGCTAACAAATATGAGGATAAAGGAAGAGGTAAAATTTTTGTTCTTCCCATTGAAAAGTGTGTAAGAATTCGAACTGGCGAAGAAGGCAAAAAAGCTATTGGATAGTTTGTGATTATGATATGTTAAAGTAATACGTACACGAAAAAAATAAATGTTCTAAGAATTATAATTCTATGATATTTATTGTTTTTCTCCTCCGATAAAAGGCATCAATCATGATGCCTTTTATTTAATCACTAATAAATGATAGCCATTTGAAATACTTTTCTTCCTTACCTCTGACTATATTGTAGTATTTTTCTTGAAGTTTAAGAGTTAATAATCCTGATTTTCCATTTCCAACTTTATGATTATCAATTTGTTTAATTGGAGTAACTTCTGATGCACTGCCACAATAAAATACTTCATCAGCAGAAAACAAATCATCTTGAGATATATTTTGAACTTTATATTTATATCCTAATTCTTCAATAAGTTCAAATAATGTTGATCTTGTTATCCCAAGTAATATATTAGAAGTATGATCATTTGTATAAAAAACATTATTTTTAATTAAAAATATATTTTGGCCTGAACCTTCAGCAATTGTGTTATCTTCATTTAATAATAAGGCTTCATCAAAACCTCTAGATTTTGCATCTTGAACTGCTAGCATGGAATTGATATATGGACCAGAAGCTTTGGTACTTGAAGGAAAAGCATTTGATTTATATTTTCTCCATGGACTGATTGTAATTCTTGCTCCTTTTTTTAATGCATCCTTACTAACATAAGCACCCCAATTTAATGTTGCGATTGATACTTCAACTGGACATTTTTTTGGATGAACTCCTAATGTATCAAATCCGTAATAAGCAATAGGTCTTAAGTAGCAATCCTTAACTTCGTTTTTTCTAACTAACTCTTTAGTTGCATCACATAATGTATTTACATCAAAGGGAATTTTAATTTTAAATGCGTTAGCTGATTTATGAAGTCTTTCCATATGCTCCTTAAGCTTAAAAATAGCTGGACCATTATCCGTATCATAACATTTTATACCTTCAAAAACTGCACTGCCATAATGAATACAATGAGAGAGTACATGTATTTTAGCATCTTCAAAATTTGTTAGTTTACCATTGAACCATATATATCTAGAATAATTTGACATATGAATATTCAAATTTAATTTATAAATCTTAAATAAAAAAATGTTATATAATAGATATAATATGTTTTTAATTTATGTTATGCATAATTAAATATATTTTAGGAGTTTGTAATGAGAAATGATCAACAGTTAAAGGAAATTGCGAAAAAAATGGTATCAAAAGGAAAAGGAATTTTAGCAGCGGATGAAAGTACTCCAACATGTAAAAAAAGATTTGATTCAATATCTGTAGAATCAACTTTTGAAAATAGAAATGAGTATAGAAATATGTTATTTACATCAGATAGAATCGAAGAATTTATTAGCGGTGTAATATTGTTTGATGAAACATTTAGGCAATCTACAACTGATAATCAAAAAATTCCATTTGTTGATTATTTAAACTCAAAAGGAATAGTCCCCGGTATAAAAGTTGATATGGGTGCTAAAGATTTAGCTGGTTTTGAAGGTGAAAAAATTACTGAAGGTCTTGATGGTTTAAAAGCAAGATTAGATGAGTATTATAATCTTGGTGCAAGATTTGCAAAGTGGAGAGCTGTAATTACAGTAGGAGAAAGTATACCTTCTGATGCATGTATTCATGCAAATGCACATGCTCTAGCTAGATATGCTGCATTGTGTCAAGATTCAAATATTGTTCCAATTGTTGAGCCTGAAGTTTTAATGGATGGTTCTCACACAATTGAAACATGCTATGAAGTTAGCAAAAGGGCTTTAAACATTGTTTTTGAACAGCTTCTTTTGAATAGGGTAATTCTTGAAGGAATTGTTTTAAAGCCAAATATGATTATTTCTGGACTAGATTGCAGTGAACAAGCAGATATTGATAAAGTTGCGGATATGACTTATAAATGTTTAAAAGAAAATGTACCATCTGAAGTTCCTGGTATTGCATTTTTATCTGGTGGGCAAAGCAGTGATCTTGCTACTTTACATTTACAGAAAATGAATGAAAAATATCAAGATGAAATGCCTTGGAACTTGACATTTTCATATGGAAGAGCATTACAACACGATGCTTTAAATTCTTGGAAAGGCGTAGATGTTGAAAATGGTCAAAAATCATTTTTAAATAGAGCAAGGGCAAATAGTTTAGCTACTTTAGGTCAAGCTATTTAAAATTTAGATGGATTCGATTAGGCTTCATGCTCCAGCTACTATAGCAAATCTTTCTTGTGGTTTTGATATCCTAGGAGTATGTTTAGATGGTCCTTATGATGAAATCGAAATAAAAAAAATATCAAAGAAAAAAGTAATTTTAAATTCTCTTGATTCTGAGTTTTCAAATATTCCTTTAAGTCCTGAAAAAAATACTGGAGGAATTCCAGCATTAAAAATTATTAAAGATTTAGCTTTAGATTTTGGGTTCGAGATAAATATTAAAAAAGGTATTCCATTGTATGGAGGCTTAGGATCAAGTGCAGCAACAGCAGCTGGAGTAGCATATGGTATTAATGTATTACTAAAAAAATGTTTATCAAATGATGAAGTCGTAAAATATGCTTTAGAAGGTGAGAAAATTTCTTCAGAAACGCCCCATGCTGATAATATCGGGCCTTGTATTAACGGTGGTCTAGTGATAATTAAAAGTACAAATCCTCTTAAACTTATTAATATTAAAACAGGTGAATATTATTTTTCAATTATTCATCCTAAAGTTAAAGTGAGCACTAAAGAAGCAAGACAATTATTACCATTGAAAGTTAAACTTAAAGATGCAGTTAAGCAATGGGGTAATATTGCATCTTTGGTATATGGATTTAGTATAAGTGATTCAAATCTAATTAAATCTTCTATGGTAGACCATATAGTTGAGCCTGTAAGATCTAAATTAATTCCTCATTATGATGAAATTAAAGAATATGTATTAAAAAATAATGCAATTGGATGTTCTATATCAGGTTCCGGTCCTTCAATTTTTGCTTTATCTGAAAGTAAACAAAATTCAATACAGATATTATCTGAAATGCAAAATATTTATGATAAATATAACGTTAAACATCATGGTTTCTATTCAAAAATAAATAATAAAGGCATTGAAGTTTTATAGTACAAATAATCAGGTTGATAAAGTTACATTTAAGGAAGCTTTAATGCAGAGTCTTCCTAAGGATAATGGTTTATACATGCCAGAAGAAATTCCTGATCATTCAAAGTTAATTAAAGGTATTTCTGAGCTTGATATTAAAGATATTTCTTTTATAATTGCAGAAAGTTTTTTGAATGAAGATTTCAAAAATTCAGATATTGAAGAAATTATCGACAATTCTATTACATTTGATTCTCCACTATTAAATATTTCTGGTAACTTTCATATTTTAGAGTTATTTCACGGTCCTACTTTAGCTTTCAAAGATTTTGGTGCAAGATTTATGGCAAGAGCTATGGAGAAAGCTGTAGCCAATTATAATAAAGAATTAAATATTCTTGTAGCAACATCTGGAGATACAGGAAGTGCTGTTGCTAATGGATTTTATAATGTTGAAGGAATAAATGTTATAATACTTTATCCAAGTAATAGAGTTAGTAAAATTCAAGAAAAACAATTAACAACATTAGGAAGTAATATATTTGCGTTAGAGGTTGAGGGAAGTTTTGATGAGTGTCAGTCCTTAGTAAAACAAGCTTTTTTAAATGAAGAGTTGAATAAAAAAATGAATTTATCTTCTGCAAACTCAATTAATATTGCTCGATTAATTCCTCAAACTTTTTATTATTTTAATGCTTACTCAAAATTAGAAAATAAAAATAATGTTATTTTCTCAGTACCAAGTGGAAATTTTGGTAATGTAACTGCTGGACTGTTATCAAAAAAAATGGGTTTACCTGTTGAAAAATTCATTGCTGCAACAAACGAAAATAAAGCAGTACCAGATTATATAGTTAATGGTTTTTATGAGCCATACGAGACAATTCAAACTATATCAAATGCTATGGATGTTGGAAATCCAAGTAATATAAAAAGAATACTTAATTTATATAATGGAATTGATGCGTTAAAAAAAGATATGTTGAGCTGGAGTTTTAATGATGGAAGTACTATTAATGTAATTAAAGATATTTTGAATAATCACAAATATTTATTAGAACCTCATAGTGCGGTTGGCTTTCTTGGTTTGCAAAATTTTATTAGTGATAAAAATAACTTTAATGGTATTGTACTTGGGACAGCTCATCCAAGTAAATTTTTAGATGTTATTGAATCTAATATTAATTGTGAAGTAAAAATTCCAGAAAGATTAAAGAATTTTTTAAGTAAAAAAAAGAAATCAATAAAAATGAAAAATAGTTTTACAGAATTTTCTAACTATTTATTGGAAAATTTTATATAAATTTGAGTTAGTTAAATATTTTTGTTTTTATACGAAAGGAGAAAAGTTTTGAAATTAGATACTAAAGTTGTTAGGGCATCAACAAAACCAGATAAAACTACAGGTTCAGTTGTTCCTCCTATTTATCAAACTGCAACTTATGTTTTAGAGGAGGTAGGAGTTGACAAAGGTTTCGATTATACTAGGGCCTCAAATCCCTCAAGACAACTGCTTGAAGAACATTTAGCCGAAATTGAAGGTTCTAAATATGGTGTTTGTTTCTCAAGTGGAATGGCAGCAGTTGACAGTGTTTTAAAATTATTAAAGTCTGGTGATCATGTTATTTGTTCTGATGATGTTTACGGTGGTGTTTCTAGACATTTCAATAATGTACTAGTTCACTACGGGATTGAGTTTACTTATGTCAACACTTCTAATCCAGAAGATGTTGTTTCGGCTTTAAAAGGAAATACTAAATTACTCTGGGTTGAAACTCCAACGAATCCATTATTAAAAATTACAGATTTAAAAGCAATGAATAAAATAGCAAAAGAGAATAATTTATTATTTGGTGTTGATGCAACTTTTTCAACTCCTATTTTTCTAAGACCACTAGAGTTTGGTGCAGATTTAGTTATGCATAGTACAACAAAATATTTAAGCGGTCACAATCAGATTATAGGTGGTTCTATTCATACAAATGATAAAAATATTTTTGATAAGATGAAATTTATTCAAAAAACTATTGGAGCTGTTCCAAGTCCATTTGATTGTTTTTTAACGATGCTGGGTTTAAGAACTCTTCATCTAAGAATGGAAAGACATAATGAAAATGCAATTGAAGTAGCAAGTTTTCTTGAAAAACATCCAAAAGTATCAAGAGTTGCATATCCAGGATTAAAATCAGATCCAGGTCATAATATAGCTAAGGAGCAAATGTTAGGTTTTTCAGGCATGATTTCATTCGAATTAAGTGGAGGTATACCTTCAGGAAAACACTTAATGAATAATGTAAAATTATGTTTATTGGCTGAGAGTTTAGGTGCAGTAGAAACTATGATAACTCACCCAGCAACTATGACTCATGCTGATGTGCCTGCTGAAGAAAGACATGCAAGAGGTCTGACAGATGGTCTTGTTAGGTTATCAGTAGGAATTGAAAATAAAATAGATATTATTGAAGATTTGGATCAGGCATTGAAAAATGCTTAGACTGATTTAATTCATTTGTTAAATAAATGAATATATTTTTAGTTATAATATTTTTAATAACAGGAGGTTGTTTTTTGGATAAAAATATACAGAATAATGAACTACCCATTATACCATTAGAAGATTTTTTTAAAAATCCAGAAAAATCTAGTTTTCAAATTTCTCCAAATGGGCAATTTATCTCTTATATGAAGCCTTGGGAAGAAGGTAACAGAAGGATGAATGTTTACGTAAAACCTTTTGATTCTGAAAAAGAAATAAGAATAACAAATGCTAAAAAAAGAAGCTTGTATGGTTATTTTTGGTTAAATAATAATAGGGTTGCATACATTCAAGATAAAGGTGGAGATGAGAATATTCATATCTATGCTGTTGACATTGATGGTACTAATGATATTGATTTAACACCTTTTGAAAATATTCAAGCCCGTATTACTGATGACTTAGAAGAAGATGAGAATTTTATTTTAATCGAGCTAAATAAAAACAACCCTCAAGTTCATGATGTATACCGTTTAAATGTAAATAATGGAGATTTAGAACTTATAGCAAAAAATCCTGGTAATATTTCTGGTTGGATGACAGATAATGATGGAAAACTTAGAATAGCTTTAACTTCTGATGGTGTTAATTCAAGTATATTATATAGAGATAGTGAGAAGGATGATTTTAAAGAAATCTTGACTACAAATTTTAAAGAATCTGTATCTCCTTTATTTTTTACATTTGATAATAATGAAATATATGTTTCTTCTAATAGACATAGAGATAAAAGTTCAATATATAAATTTGACTTACAAAAAGGAATTGAAACTGATTTAATTTTTGAACATCCCAATGTAGATGTATACACCTTAATGAGATCTAAAAAAAGAAAGTTAATTACAGGAGTTAGTTTTTATACTGATAAACAAAATTATAAGTTTTATGATTCTTGGAGAAGAGATTTGCAGTTATCTTTAGAAAATAAAATACCAGGTGTCGAAGTCAGATTATCTAGTTTAAGTAAAGATGAAACCAAGGCAATTATTGTAGCATTTAGTGATAGATCTAGAGGAACTTATTATTACTATGATATAGAAAAAGATGAATTAACAATACTAGCAGAATTAAGTCCTTGGCTCAAAACTGATGATATGGCAAAAATGAGCCCAGTAAAATATGAATCAAGAGATGGGTTAACCATTCATGGTTATTTAACTCTTCCCTTAAACTATAATAAAGGTGATAGAATACCTGTTGTTGTTAATCCGCATGGTGGTCCTTGGGTTAGAGACTATTGGGGTTTTAATTCAGAGATTCAGTTTTTGGCAAATAAAGGTTATGCAGTTTTCCAAATGAATTATAGAGGTAGTACAGGCTATGGAAGAAGTTTTTGGGAAAAGAGTTTTAAACAATGGGGTAAAGATATGCAAAATGATATAACTGATGGAGTAAATTGGTTGATTGATGAAGGTATTGCTGACCCGGATAAAATTGCTATTTATGGAGCATCATATGGAGGATATGCAACTTTAGCTGGACTTACATTTACTCCGGATTTATATGCATGTGGTGTTGACTATGTTGGAGTATCGAGCTTATTTACTTTTATGGAAAGCATGCCTCCCTATTGGGAACTTTATAGAAGTATGATGTACGAAATGGTAGGCCATCCAGATAATGATAAAGAACTTTTAGCAAGCGCATCTCCTTTATTACATATTGATAAAATTAAAGCACCTTTATTTATTGCTCAAGGTGCAAATGATCCTCGAGTTAAAAAATCTGAATCTGACCAAATAGTTGAAGCCCTTAAACAAAAGGGTATAGATGTTCCTTACATGGTTAAAGATGATGAAGGCCATGGTTTTTATAATGAAGAAAATCAGTTTGATTTTTATAAATCAATGGATGATTTTTTAAAGAAATATCTAAAATAAAAAATTGATTATAAGAATATATATTTTATTTTTACTTTTCTCTAGCTGCTTTAACCCTGTAAAAAATAAATCAAAGAATAATTTTTTAGCTTACTATAATACATTTTACATGGCTAATAATTTTTATAATGAGGCTTTAGATTTAATAGCTTTAAATGATATTGAAAATTCGAATAAAAATCAAAATCAAATTACAATAAATACATTACTAGATAAAGCTATTAGAAATGCACAAATTATTGAAAAAGATTTTTATGAAACTAAATATATCGACGATGCTTATTTTATTTTGGGAATGTCCGCATTTTATCAAAATAAAATTTCATCATCAAAATATTATTTTGAAAGAATATTCAATGAATATAGTCAAAATGAATATTACACAAAATCAATAATAATGTTATCAAAATTATCATTAAAAATGAATGATTTCGAAAATTTTAATTATTTTTCTTCAAAAGTAAATGAAAATGAACTTAAAAAAGAAGAAAAAGTACTGTATTATTTAACATTAGTTGATTATTTTGATTATAAAGAAAATATTGAGAAGGTAATAAGTAATTCTTTATTAGCAATTGAATCAATAGATATAAAAACTCAGAAAATTCCTATTTATAATAGTTTGCTCATGATATCGGAAAAGAAAGATAATTATGAAGATGCTATTAGCTACATTAATGAGATTGAAAAGTGTCTAGATGATGAAAAAATTAAAGATGAATTACTTGATAAATGGATTAATTATAATACTATATTAGAAAATTATGATTTAATTGAAAGTAAATTAAATGAATATGTTCAATCAGAGTTAAATGAAAAAAATAAACTATCTATTTCCTTAAAGCTTATAAACAATTATTTTAAATCAAATAATTTATCAGAAGCAGATATTATGCTTAATGATTTATTAGAAAAACATAAAGATAACCGCTCTTTAAAATCAGAGGTTAGTGAAATATATTATTTGTTGGGTAAAATAGAGCTTGAGCTATACAATGATTTTGAAAAATCAAAGTTTTTCTTTCAAGAATCTTTAGATATTTCTAGGTCTTCAGAGCACGGACAGAAGTCAAACGAAAAAATTAAAATTATTAATGAATTTTTAGATATTCAGGATTTGATTGAAAATTACAATGCAGATTCTTCCATTTCGAAAATTAAAGTTGACAACAACAAAAAAGATAATTTAAATATTCAAATGAATTTTGATTCTTTAAATTATTTATCTGCCCAAATACTATTTTATGATTTGAATTTAAAAGATACTGGAAAACAAAGATTCGACTTTATAATTAATAATCATAGTGATCCAAATTATAAATATAAATCAATGATGATATTAGATTCTTCAGCTGTTAATAATTTACTTATATCTGACGATATTAATATGGAAAATCAGCTTACAAAATTAGATACTTTAATAGATGAAGCTTGGTATTTACTATTAAAATCAAGAAAAAAATCAATTGATAAGTTTAAAACTATATATAAAAATTACAATGATGAGAAATCACTTTTTATAATTGGAACTATATATGATCAATATGAAAATAATATCGATAGTACTGTATTTTATTTTGATAAATATTTAAATGAATATCCAAATGGTAATTTTAGTATTGATGTAAACGATAGACTCCAAGAAATTAAGGATATGATCGACTATAATATTAGTTTTTTAAATCAAAGAATTCATTATAATAAAGCAATGAAATTTTTTAAAGATAATTATGATTCTAGTATTTACTATTTTGATTTAGGTATGCAAGGACGTGATAGAGAAATTAAAAATATTAGTAAAAATTCTTTAGACATTCTAAAAGAATATCATACTAATGATAGTTTGAAAAATACAAATCACAGCAATGTAGATTCATTAAGAGTTAATATAGCTTCAATCCTCTATAAAAATTTGGGTCAGGATTCTTTAGCAGTATTAGTTTTTGAAGATATTATAAATAATAGTGAAAATATGATAAATATTAATAATTCTCTTGCTAGCATGTTCATAATTGATAGTAGTAGTAAATGGGACTCACTTTTATTTGAAAATATTCAAGATAGTAATTTATTTAAATTATTGATTGATAAGGCAAAAAAAAATAATAATTTTTTAATCAATAATAGTTTAGATAAAGATATTTTAGATATTGAGTTTTACAATAATAAATATAGATTATTTGATAAAGATTAAATTTTTTAAAGAAATTAATTAATTTATTATTTTATATTTTAGTACTTGTTTAAGGAGCAAATAAAGTTAGATCAAAGTTATATATATTATGGTCAATGAGAAAATGGTCATTCAAATATGTTAATTGGAGATTAACCACAGCTTATCCAGGAGGTTGGAAATATGCTCTCTTTCATCCTATCGAATTAGTAAGAGATATCTATAAATATTTATTATGGTGCCAAGAAATAGATAAAGACTTATAGATGCTTAAAGTAAAAATCAAAGATATTAAATTTAATTCTCCTATAATAGCAGCTAGTGGAACATATGGTTATGGTGATGAATTTGATAGTTTTGTTGATTTAAATAAAATTGGATGTATCATAACAAAATCTATCACATTAGAAGAGCGCAAAGGAAATGCAAGTCCAAGAATTCACGAATCTGGTTCTGGGATGATCAATTCAATTGGTTTAGCCAATATGGGTGTTAAGAAATTTTGTAAATTAAAACTTGATAAGTTGAATAAAATCAAAACTAAATTTATTATTAGTATTGCAGGTTCAAAAATCCAGGATTACATTGATGTTGTAAGTGAGATTGAAAAGTGTAACGGTTTTCATGTAGGATATGAAATTAATATATCGTGCCCAAATGTTAAAAAGGGTGGCATGGAATTTGGGGTAAATAAAGAAATATCTGAAAAACTAACTTCAGAATTAAGAAAATTAACAAGCAAACTATTAATTATTAAGCTAAGCCCAAATGTTACAAACATAGAAGAAATAGGTCTATTTGTACAAAAAGGAGGTGCTGATGTGATAAGTGCTGTTAATACATTTTCTGGATTAGCAATTGATTATAAAACAGGTAAAATGATGTTAAGTACTACATTCGGAGGTGTATCAGGACCGCCAATTAAGCCTTTGGCTTTAGCTAAAGTTCACAAATTATATAACAATATAAAAATACCTATTTTTGGTATGGGTGGCATTATTAATTACAAGGATATTATAGAATTTTTGAGAGTTGGTTCAAGTATGGTTCAAGTAGGAACAATTAATTATAGAGATCCATCAAGCATTAATAGTTTGTATGATAATTTAAAACTATATTTAGATAAAAATAAGATTACTTCAGTTTCAAAATTAATTGGTGATTATAATGATAGCTAAAATTTCTATAATTTTATTATTATTTTTATCGTGTACTGTATCACCAAGATATGGTGTTCAATCAAATGACTCTACAAAAAAAACTAAGAAAAATATTAAATATTCAAAAAAAAATAAAAAAAGTAGTGAATTAATAGGGGTATCATCTTGGTATGGTCCAAATTTTCATGGTAAACTAACAGCTAATGGGGAAGTATATGATATGTATGGAGTAACTGCTGCTCATAAAACTTTAACTTTAGGTACCGTAGTTAGAGTTACAAATCTTGATAATGGGAAATCATTAATTTTAAGAATAAATGATAGGGGCCCATATGTTGATGGACGTATATTGGATTGTTCATTTGGTGCTGCAAAAAAATTAGGTTTTCATGAGCAAGGAACAGCTAATGTTGAAATTAAAATAATTGAGGAAGGAGATGGTGTTTATATGCACCATAACTAGTGTATGGTAGATAATAAAAAACCTAGAACTTTAGTTAACTTAATTGGTGCACCTTTGCTTTTAAGTATTATTTATTTAGGAGGACCATTATTTACACTGTTTATTTTTGTTGTAATCTTTATAAGCACTTATGAATTTGATAATATGATTAAAATTAAATCATTCTCTTTAAATCTATATTTTTTCTTTTTCATTTATTTGATTTCTTTAATTAATCATCTATTTCAGATATTTTCTTATGAACAATATATTTATTTTATTTTATTTATATTTTTTTCAATTTCAATATCATGTTTAAACATAAAAAATAAATTGAAAAATTTTTATTATAGAATTTTAGCTTTTATTTGGATTGGGTTTTTATTCCAAGAAGCCATTTATTTAAGAAGTCTACCTGAAATTGGTTTTAAAATTGTCCTTTGTATGTTTCTATCTGTATGGGTAACTGATTCTTTTGCTTTTATTTTTGGATCTAAGTTTGGTAAATCTAAAATATTACCTTCTATTAGTCCAAAAAAAACATGGGTAGGTTTTTTAGCAGGATATATTGCTTGTTCATTATTTATTTACTGTTTATTTAGTTATAATTATTTTAATAACTCAGTATTTACATTTAATTTATTTGATATAATAGTTCTGGGATTTATATCAGGTATTCTTGGTCAGTGTGGTGATTTTTTTGAATCTTATTACAAAAGATTTTTTTCTGTAAAAGATTCAGGCACGCTTTTACAGGGCCATGGAGGATTCTTGGATAGATTTGATTCATTATTATTTGTTGTTCCATTATTCTCGTTTTATTTAAGAGTTATCTTATGAATCAAAATTTAAAAAATATAAAAGTTATCTTGGCAACAGACTGTGGTTCTACAACAACCAAAGCTATTTTAATTGAATATATTAATAATGAATATAGATTAACTTTTCGTGGTGAAGCTCCTACTACTGTTGAAGCTCCTTTTGAAGATGTAACATGTGGTGTGATTAATGCTATTATTGAGCTTGAGGAATTATCTGGGAGAAAAATTTTAGATAATGATAAGATTATTTCACCTCAATCAAATAATAGAGGGGTAGACCTATATATATCTACAAGCTCTGCTGGAGGAGGCCTTCAAATGATGGTTGGAGGTGTTGTTAAAAATATGACTGGAGAAAGCGCACAAAGAGCTGCTTTGGGTGCAGGTTCAATAGTTATGGATATCATAGCATCTAATGATGGCAGAAAATATCATGAGAGAGTACAAAAAATCAGACAATTACGTCCTGATATGATATTATTATCAGGAGGAGTTGATGGTGGTACCAAGTCTCATGTAGTTGAACTTGCTGAAATCATTAAAACAGCGAATCCTAATCCTAGATTAGGTAATAATTTTAAAATTCCGATTATTTATGCCGGCAATAAAGATGCAGTTTCTGATATTGACAAAAGGTTAGGTGATATAACAGATTTAAAAATTGTTGATAACATAAGACCAACGCTTGATAGAGAAAATTTAAAACCAAGTAGAGATAAAATTCATGATTTATTTATGGAACATGTTATGGCTCAGGCTCCAGGTTACAATAAGCTATTAACTTGGACAGATTATCCAATTATACCAACTCCTGGTGCTGTAGGAAAAATAATAAAAAAAATTGCTTATAATGAAAATATTTCTGTTGTTGGGGTAGATATTGGAGGTGCAACTACCGATGTCTTTTCAGTTTTTGATAAAAAATTTAATAGGACAGTAAGCGCAAATTATGGTATGAGTTATTCAATTTGTAATGTTCTTGCTGAAACGGGTATTGAAAATATATCAAGGTGGCTTTCTTCAGATCTAGAAGAAAAAGATTTAACCAATAGAATTGCTAATAAAATGATTAGACCTACTACTATTCCTCAAACTCTTGAAGAATTAATAATTGAACAATCAATTGCAAGAGAAGCTCTAAGATTATCTTTCGTTCAGCATAAAGAATTTGCAGTCTCATTAAAAGGTATTCAACAAGAAAGAACAATTTCAGATACTTTTGATCAAACAATGTCAGGTGAAACATTGGTTAATATGAATAAGTTGGATATGATTGTTGGTTCAGGAGGAGTTTTATCACATGCTCCAAGAAGAGAGCAAGCATATAGAATGTTAGTTGACGCTTTTTTACCTGAGGGTATAACTCAAATAGCTGTTGATTCAATTTTTATGATGCCTCAATTAGGTGTTTTATCTGAGATTCATGAGAAAGCAGCAGTTGAAGTTTTTAATAAAGATTGTTTAGTTAGATTAGGAACATGTATTTCTCCAACTCAAGTAGATGCTGATAATAAAGAAGTTATGGAATATTGCTTTGAATATGATAATAAAAAAATTGAAGGCATCCTTGAATTTGGTGAGATAAAAATGATTAAAATTGGTTTTGAATCAATTAAAACAAAATTAATTATGAAAAATAATTCTAAAATTAATGGATTAGATGAATTTTCTGGTAATGTTTATGGAGGAGAAGTTGGTATTATGCTTGATGGAAGAGGTAGGCCTCTTGATTTTGATTTATTTGGAAAAACATTTATTAATAATTGGTCAAAACAAACAAACGAGTACCCACTAAAATAATGTCAAAGTCGTATACACCAGGATTAAAAATATTAGAAAATACTTTAATAAAAAAGAAACGTATTTTACCTCTTTCAGGAAAATTGCATGTTAAGAAAGATGATTTAGTTAAATCTGATCAGATAGTTGCTTCAGCAAATATTCCTGGTAACGTACAAATGTTAAATGTTTCCAATAAATTAAATATAGATCCAAATCAAATATTAGACTGTATGTTGTGTAAAGTAGATGAAGAAGTAAAAAAAGGTCAAATTATAGCTAAAACTAATGGGATATTTGGTTTTTTTAAATCAGAGTTAGAATCTCCAATGGATGGAGTTCTTATAAATATTTCGGATGTAACTGGGCAGATTATAATATCTGAAAAACCTATTCCAATTGAAGTAGATGCTTATATTGATGGAAGAATTGTCGAAACTTATGAAAAAGAAGGTGTCTTAGTGTCGTCAAAGGGAGTACTTGTCCAAGGAATTATGGGAATTGGAGGAGAAAAAAAAGGTACTCTAAGTGTCTTAGATAAAACAGCAGATTTAGATGGAATTGATATAAATAATGATGTTATTGCTGTAATTAATTCGCACTTAGACTTTGAAACATATAAAAAAATGAGCGATTTAGGATTAAAAGGTATAATATGTGGTGGAATTGATTATGAATCTTTAACGAAAATTTTAGGTTATCCTCTGGGTGTAGCAATTACAGGTTCTGAAAATGTAACTACAGTTGTAGTAACAGAGGGTTTTGGAGATATAAATATGTCAGATCGAACATATAACCTATTTAAAAAATATGAAAATTCTTATTGTTCTATTAATGGTGCTACTCAAATAAGAGCTGGAGTTATGAGGCCAGAGGTTATTATTAGTACTATTGAATCAGAGCTAGATTCTAAAGATAATAATAATGATAATGAATCTTTAATAATGGTTGGCTCAAAAGTTAGAATTATTCGTGAACCATTTTTTGGTTTAACAGGCTCTGTGTCAAATCTTCCAAAAGACTTAGTCAAAATGAAAACAGAGACATTGGTTAGAGTGGCTGAGATTACCCTTGATGATGGAACTGAAAAAATTATCCCAAGAGCTAATTTAGAAGTTATTTTATCAGATTAATTGTATTAATTTATGGTATGAGTGATGCAAAAAAAATTATATCTGATTTAGCTAAAGATATAGTCCAAAGAGGTTTGTCAGTTCCAGCGATATTCTTTTTAGAAAGTTCAAAGTATGTTTCTTTTATTGGAAGTCAGTTTCTAGTATTTTTAGGCCCAATAGCTACATGTTTTATTAATAATAAAAAATTTTACAATTTTACATCTATTTTAGAAAAAAAATCTAATATTGAATTTTTGATTAGTGAAATTGAAAGAATAAATTTAATCACTAAATCATGAATTATTATACTAAATATATTTTTTTACCTTTTCTAATCTTAATCTTTTACTTTTTTATTCCATTTCCAATTTTTTTATCTGGCAATGAAACAACTTTTGTATGCGTGATTCTTTTATGTTTTGTTGTTGAATATTTTATAGAAAAAGCTAAAAAAGGTGATGATATATACATGCGACCAATTGCTGCAATTAAAGCTATGGAAGAAGCAGTTGGAAGAGCTACTGAAATGGGGAAACCAGTTCTTTATGTACCTGGTATTTCAAGTCTTGATCAAATTGATACAATCTCTGGATTAACTATACTTGGGCATGTTGCTGGAATGACAGCTGAATATGATGCACATTTACATGTTCCAGTTTGTGTCCCGATTGTTATGGAAACTGCAAAAGAAGCATGTAAAGAATCTTATTTAAAAAAAGGAAGACCAGATTTATATAGAGAAGATATGGTTCATTATGTTACAGATGATCAGTTTGCATATGCTGCAGGTGTAAATGGTATTATGTTAAGAGATAAGCCAGCAGCTGTTTTTTTCCAAGGTAAGTTTTATGCTGAATCATTAATTTTGGCTGAGACCGGCAATTCTATTGGGGCAATTCAAATTGCAGGTACAGGTTCTTCATCGCAAATTCCATTTTTTGTTACTGCATGTGATTACACATTAATTGGAGAAGAGTTTTATGCAGCAAGTGCATATCTATCTGGTAGTCCAGAAATGCTTGGTAGTATAAAAGGTCAAGATTATGTAAAAGTTGGATGTATGATTTTTATTTTATTTGTATTTATATGTTCTGTTTTAAATGGTTATAGCATAATTAATTTTGATGTATCTTCATTATTTAGGATTAATATTTTAAGATGAAAAGACAAATAGCATATTTCCTTGTAATATTTATTGGTTTCTTAACTTTGTTTGGTCATTTTATAAACTATTCACCTTTAAATAATTTTATTGATAATGATGCAACTCAATGGTTTGATATTATATCTGGATTTGCAGCATTTTTAGGTGTAATAAATTTGCTACAATTACATTTAAATAAAATTTCCAGAAAAAAGGATAATTGGAGATATAGTTTTATTACTTTATTTGGTTTTTTAATAATGATTTTTTTCGGATTTATTTATAATGGTTCTGATGTTTCTATGGGTCCTCATTTGAAAAAAGAAGGATCAGCATTCTATTGGATGTTTCAAAATATTTATTTGCCACTTGGTGCAACAATGTTTGCATTACTTGCTTTTTTTGTAGCATCTGCTTCATATAGAGCATTCAAAATTAGAAATTTTGAAGCAACATTACTTCTGGTTTCTGGAGTTTTTCTTATGATAGGAAGAGTTCCTATTGGTCAGTTAATACCATGGTGGATGTCACTTGAAATTTATATTTGTTTATTTTTTGCATTTATAGCAAATAGATTTAATGATAGAAAGAAACTATTAATTTCTCTACTATTGTCTTTGATTTTATTACCGTTTATTGTTTTTAATTTAGATTTAACTAGTTTAGCAGTTTTTAAGATTACTGAACTGCAAGAATGGATAATGGATGTACCAGCTACGGCTGGTTCAAGAGCTATTATGATTGGTATTGCTTTGGGAACTATTGCTCAGTCATATAGAATTATTACCGGAAGAGAAAAATCAATTCTTGGAGATTAATTGGATTTAATAAAAAATATATTAATTAAATTAGGACAAATTGATAGAAGATTTATTTTTCTTTTAATTGGATTATCAGTTCTAGTACCTCTTTTAAAACCAGGATGGGTAAATATTCCTATTAAAATAACTTCTAATTCTAAAATAGTTTTTGATGAATTAAATAATTTAAAAGCTGGTGATAAAGTTTTGGTTTCATTTGAGTATGGAGCAAGCACAAAACCTGAAATTCATCCAATGTCAGTAGCTGTTTTACAGCATCTTTTTGCTAATGAGGTCAAAGTATATACTGTCCCGCTTTGGCCAGAAGGATTAATGATGGCTAAATTTGCTTTAGAAGAAGTTTTATCTTCAAATTTATTCCAGGTGGAAGAGCATATTGATTATGTGAGTTTACCATACAAAGCAGGTGGTGAAATAATTATAAGAGGTATCGCTACAGATATGAGATCAATTTTTACTCAAGATGTTAATAACATATTATTAAAAGATATACCAATGATGAATAATGTTAATAATATTACAGATTTTGATTTTGTTTTTGATTTGTCAGCTGGTGTTCCTGGTAATGCTGAATGGGTTCAGTTTGCATGTGACGAATACAATATACCTTTGTCTTCCGGATGTACCTCCATAATGGTAACAGATGCTATACCTTATGTTGAATCAGGGCAGATAAGAGGAATTTTAGCAGGAATGCCTGGAGCTGCAGAGTATGAACAGATGGTTTTTAAATATTTAAATGAGAGTAAAAATATTCCAGTTACTCCTGGAAAAGCAACATCAAGAATGTCTGCTCAATCAATTGCTCATTTATTAATGGTAATTTTTATACTATTTGGAAATATATCATATTACTTAATAAGGAGAAAAAAATAATGTTAGAATTATTTGGTGTATGGTGTATAGTATTATTAACTCTTAGTATTTTTAGTTATCTGTACGGTGATAATCCTTTTTATAAAGCAGCTGAACATATTTTTGTTGGAGTATCAGCTGGTTATATTTTTACAATTACGTTTTGGGATACAATATGGCCGAATTTATTCGGAAGATTAATACCATCATATGTGCAAGCAGGTTTTGAATTTGATATATCTTATCTTTTCCCTCTATTTTTAGGTATCTTTATGTTATTTAGATTATCAAAAAAATATGATTGGCTATCACGAATATCAATTGCATATATTGTAGGTATGATGGCTGGTTTGAAATTTTATGTATTTTTAAATTCAAATTTACTTACTCAAATAAAATCATCCACGGTTAATATATCTGGATCATATTTTAGTATAATTAATGAAGTAATTATTTTAATAGGAGTAATAAGTGGATTGGTTTATTTCTTTTTTTCAAAAGAGCATACAGGAATTATTGGTAAAGTTAGTAGAGTTGGAGTTTATTTTTTGATGATTAAATTTGGTGCTTCATTTGGTTTTGCAGTCATGGGTAGAATTTCATTATTGATTGGTAGGTTTGAAGAACTTATAGATTATAGTAATGTCGAATATTTTTATGCTACACCAATTATTTTAATTTTCATGATAATAGTTTTAACTTATTGGTCATTTACAAATAAAGATTTAAAAGAAAATAATTAAGGGCAGAAAATGGATGATATATTAAAAAAGCTTTCAATAAAAGAAAAAAACTATGGTTCATGCGTTGGAGGAGAAAATTGGATGTCAACTTCAACTGAAGGAGTTATCGAATCTGTTAATCCTTCAAATGGTAAAGTTATAGCGCGTGTTTTGAAATGTTCTGAGGCAGATTATGATAAAGTTTTATCTGAATCTAATAAAGCGTTCAATAAATGGAGAAAAGTTCCAGCTCCAGTAAGAGGTCAATTGATTTTTGAAATGGGTAATGAACTACGTAGAAATAAAGATGCATTGGGTAGTTTAGTATCTTTAGAAATGGGTAAAATAAAAGCTGAAGGTGATGGAGAGGTTCAAGAAATGATTGATATAGCAGACTTTGCTGTTGGTTTATCTAGACAGCTTTATGGTCTTACTATGCATTCAGAACGTCCTGATCATCGTATGTATGAGCAATGGCACCCTTTGGGTAATGTTGGTATTATTTCTGCATTTAATTTCCCTGTTGCTGTTTGGGCATGGAATTCATTTATTGCTGCTGTATGTGGTAATATATCAATATGGAAACCTTCTTCAAAAACTCCATTGACTGCTATAGCTGTCCAAAATATTTGTAATAAGGTTTTAGAAAGAAATGGATATAAAGGAATTTTTAATGTAATTATTGGAAGTGGTGCAACTATTGGAAATAAACTAGTAAATGATAAGAAAGTTCCATTAATATCAGCTACGGGTTCAACTAGGATGGGAATTGATATTGCAAAAAAAGTTGCAGGTAGATTAGGAAAAACAATTTTAGAGCTTGGTGGAAATAATGCAATAATAGTAGATGAAACTGCTTCAATGGATCTAGTTGTTCCAGCTATTGTATTTGGTGCAGTTGGAACTGCTGGTCAAAGATGTACTTCTACTAGACGAATTATTGTTCACAAATCATTAATTGATAGCCTATCAACTAAGTTAGTTAATGCTTATAATCAGGTAAAAATTGGAAATCCATTAGACGATAATACTCTTATGGGTCCTCTAATTGATCAAGCTGCTACTAACGATTATTTAAATGCAATAAAATTAGCAATTGATGAAGGTGGAGAGTTGTTGTGTGGTGGTAATGTTTTAGATAAAGATGGTTTTTATGTTGAGCCTACAATAATTAAGGTGAAAAGTGATTTTAAAATTATAAAGGAAGAAACTTTTGCTCCTATTTTATATATAATGGAATATGATAGTTTAAATGAAGCTATTGAAATTCACAATAATGTTCCTCAGGGATTATCATCAGCAATCTTTACAAATAGTATAAAAAATTCTGAGAGATTTTTATCAGCAAGAGGAAGTGATTGTGGAATTGCTAATGTAAATATAGGAACTTCTGGTGCAGAAATAGGAGGCGCTTTTGGAGGAGAGAAAGAAACTGGAGGCGGTAGAGAGTCAGGTTCAGATGCATGGAAAGCATATATGAGAAGACAAACAAATACTATCAATTGGAGTAGTGATTTACCACTCGCACAAGGTATTAAATTTGAATTATAAAATAAGGAGAAAAGTATGAAAAAATATTTTTTACTAGTTTTATTATTATCTTTGTGTTTTACACAAAGAGGGGAAAGATGGAAGAATAGATTTAAAAATGATTTTAACAAAGGCAATAGAAATAAGCTAGAATTACAACAAATTAGTGATGAGGCAAAAATGCTATTTTACCAAATAGAAAAAATAAGCCCAGAAAAAGCAGCTTTGTATCAGTTTGCTTTACCTGTACCTTTTGTAAATCTTGGATTCGCATATTCAGATAGCTGGAACAAGGGTTTAAAATGGGATATTTTACTTCTTGCATGTTTAGTAAAAGGGAATGATATTGATTGGGGTGAGAAAACAGCTGGCAGTCCAGTAAACCCAGATAAAGATTTGGGGCAAAATCTGAAAAGTGTTGTAGTGGGGATTGCTTTTTTAAAGATGTTTGATGCATATCAGTCAGCTGAGAAATATAACAATCAACTTTTTAAACGAGTTTTTAAAAGGAAAAGGCCAAACTTTTCAATGAATTATTCAAAAAAAGATAATCTTACCCAATTAACAATGTCTTATCCGTTAAATTAAATATATTAACTTATTAGAAAGAAAAATATGAGTGTAAATCCAAAAAAAGTAAGAGAGATTTTAGATAAAAATATTTTAGCAGATGGTTTTGAGCCAATAATCGATTTAGAAAAAAGTCATGGTTCGTGGATTGTTGATCAGAGAAATGGAAATGAGTTATTAGATATGTTTTCGATGTATGCTTCTGGCTCTGTTGGATATAATCATCCTAAAATAGTTGCCTCAAAAGATAAATTAGGCTCAATAGCTGTAAATAAAACTACTCTTTCAGATATTTATAATGTTTATTATGCTGAATTTATGCAAACTTTTAGCAAACATGCTGTTCCTTCATATTTAAATAATGTTTTTTTTATCGATGGAGGTTCACTTGCTGTTGAGAATGCTTTGAAAGTTGCTTTTGATTGGAAAATTCGAAAGAATTTATCAAAAGGAATTAAGAATAAAGGAAGTAAAATTTTATATTTCAAAGATGCTTTTCACGGAAGAAGCGGTTATACATTATCTTTAACTAATACTGATCCTGTAAAGACTAAGTATTTTCCAAAATTTGATTGGATTAAAATTGATAATCCCTTTATGACTTTTCCTGAAACTGAAGAGCTGATGGATAAAGTTTTGGAAAAAGAAAAAATAGCAATTTCTCAAATTAAAAAGGCATTAAAAGAAAATATTGATGATATTGCTGCACTAATTATTGAACCAATACAAGGAGAAGGAGGAGATAATCATTTTAGATGTCAGTTTTTTCAGATGTTGAGAGATTTAGCAGATGAAAATGAGTTTCTTCTTATTTATGATGAAGTTCAAACAGGAATAGGTATAACAGGTAAGATGTGGGCACATGAAAATTTTACTCCAAAGTTATGTCAATGTAATCCACCAATTATTAAAGCACCTGTTCCTGACATTATTTCATTTGGTAAAAAAACCCAGGTATGTGGAATATTAGTCGGAGATAGGATAAATGATGTAGAAAATAATGTATTTAAAAAGTCTAGTAGAATAAATTCAACTTTTGGTGGAAATTTAGTTGATATGTACAGATTTAAGTTAATTTTAGAAATTATTAATGAAGAATCTTTACTAGAAAATGCAAATAAAATGGGTGAGTATCTATTAAAGCTAATTAATGATTTATCAGTTGATTTTCCTGGTTATGTAACAAATCCTAGGGGTTCTGGTTTATTTTGTTCTTTTGATATGCCTTCATCTTTAGAGAGAGATAAATTGGTAAGTTTATTAATAAATAAGCGTGTAATGATCCTTGGATCAGGAACAAAAAGTATTAGGTTTAGACCACATTTAAATGTTTTAAAAAGTGATATTGATTTTTGTATTAATGCAATCAATTCATGTTTAAAACAAATGTTAAACTAGTTTTGTTGGGAAAACTATATACTATTTCTACTCCAATAGGTAATTTATCTGATATAACATTCAGAGCTATAGAAGTTTTGGGTAAATTAGATTATATTATTTGTGAAGATACTAGAGTGACAAAAAAAATATTGACTCATTATAAAATTAGAAATCATGTCAAGTTATTACCATATAATGTGTTTAATGATAACAAATTAACAGATAAATATGTTAAGTATTTAATTGATGGAAAAAATATGGGATTTGTTTCTGATGCAGGAACACCATGTATAAGTGATCCAGGTTATAAAATAGTTAATAAATGTAGACAGTTGAATATCGAAGTATTAACTATACCAGGACCTAGTTCTTTAACATCTGCTTTATCGATTAGTGGTTTACCAAGTGATAGTTTTTATTTTGAAGGTTTTCTACCAAAAAAAAAAGGAAGACAGACAAAATTTAAATTTTTAAGTTCACTGCCATCAACAATTGTTATTTTTGAATCGCCATATAGAATACTTAAAACAATAAATGATATTTTATTATTTATGGGAAATAGGCAGATTTGTATTTGTAAAGAATTAACTAAAGTTTATGAAAAAGTAATTTTTGGTACTGTTGAGGATGTTAAGAAAAATTTGAGTAAACAAGGTAAATTAAAAGGAGAATATGTTATTATTATAGCTAAGGAGGGATATAAATTAAAATGAGTTTTTTAATTTCATTTGAAGGTATTGATGGTTGTGGTAAGTCTACTCAAATTAATCTATTAAAAAATGAATTGGAAAATAGAGATATTAGCAATTGTATTTTAAGAGAACCTGGAGATACAAGTATCTCTGATAAAATTAGAGAAATCTTACTTAATAATGAAAATAATATTTGTTCCGAGTCAGAAACGTTACTTTTTCTAGCTGCTAGAGCTCAATTAGTAAGAGAAAAAATTTTACCTGAGCTAGAAAAAGGTAGTCTGGTCATTTGTGATAGATATTATGATAGTACTTTAGCTTATCAGGGTTATGGAAGAAATCTTGATAGAGATTTAATAAATAGTCTTAATCAATTTGCTGTAAATAAAATGATTCCACTAATAACATTTATTTTAAAACTTGATCCTGAAATTGCATATAGAAGAATATCTAAAAATGAAGTTGATAGAATGGAGTCAGGAGGATTAAAATTTTTACAGAAAGTTCAAAAAGGATATAGTTTTATTGCAAAATCTTTTCCTAATAGATGCTATGTTATTAATTGTAAAAATAAAGATAAACTTACTATCCATAGTGAAATTATGGAGACTGTAAATAAATATATATAAAGAGAGATATTATGAATAAAAAAATAATTAGTCTGCTTATTGTATTATCGTTTGTATTAGGTAATGACAAAAAGAAAGTAGAGTTTAATAATAACGAAGATTACAAAGAGTATATTGATTTATTTGAAAGCTCGTTTAATAAATTAAAAATTAATTTTGTTGATTCAGTTAATGAATCTGAAATGATAAAAGCTGGAATAAAAGGTATGTTGAAAAACTTGGATCCTTACACAAAGTTGTTGGAAGACAATAGCCTCGAAAGCTTTGAAATTTTAAGAAAAGGAAAATATGGTGGAGTCGGAATACAGATTGGGTTAAGGAGGGATACTCTAACTGTATTATCTCCTATGGAAGATAGTCCTGCTTATTCTGAAGGTATAATAGCTGGTGATAAAATTATGAAGATAGATAGTACTTTCACAAAAGGTATGACAGTATCAGATGCATCAAAATTAATCAAAGGTGAGGTAGGCTCAACAGTTATTCTTAATATTTTAAGACCATCTACAAAAGAAAAAATAGATTTTGAATTAGAAAGAAGTAGTATTGTTGTAAAGCATGTCCCTTATTGGGGTGTTAATCAAAATAATATTGGTTATATACGCATAACTAGATTTTCTAGAAACGCATCTAAAGATTTTAAAAAAGGTCTTGAAGAATTACAAGCTAAAAATATTAAAGGCTTAGTTATTGATTTAAGAGGGAATTCTGGAGGTTTGCTAAGTAATGCTATTAATATTTTAGATTATTTATGTGAAAGAGGTGAAGTATTATTAACATCTAAGGGTAAAACAAATAGATCTAACAAAGAATGGAAGTCAAGAAGAAAACCAATACTTGATATTGATACACCAATAGTTGTTTTAGTAAATAGAGGTTCTGCATCAGCTAGTGAAATTGTTGCTGGAGCAATACAAGACCTTGATAGAGGCGTTGTAGTTGGGCAAAATACATTTGGGAAGGGGTTAGTTCAACATATGTATGATTTAAATGATACTATTACTTTAAAGATAACTACTTCAAAATATTATCTACCTTCTGGAAGATTAATCCAGAAGCAAGACTATTTGGATAATGGATTTTTGACAGATGGTCTTGATAAAGTTGATAGTTTGTTTACTACTAAAGGAGGTAGGCAAGTCAAAGGTGGAAATGGAATTGTGCCAGATATTAAAACAAAAAGAAATATTTTGTCCCCTTATGTTCAAGAGTTATGGAGGCAAGGAGTTTTCTTAAGTTTTGCTGCTTCTTATGTTCCATTTAATAAAGATTTAAAAACTCCCGTAGTTGTTGATACCAAAATAATGAAGGCTTTTAAATTATTTATAAATGACTATACTTTAGAATATAAATTAAAAGGTGAAGATGAATATTTGAAATTTTTAGATAAAGTAAACATGTCCCCTATAACAATAAATAAATTTTCTAGAAATATTTATTTTAAAAATTCTTCTAGCAATCAACAAAATAATACAATTCCAGTAGAAAATTATTTTAATGAAATTAAAAAAGTTCAATTTTCTCTTGAGGATAATCAGAGATGGATTAAGAATGGTCTTGAAAGAGAAATTTCAAAAGTTATTGGCGGTGAAAAAGAAAGAATTAAGGCAAGTTTAAATGAAGATTTAGAATATAGAAAAGCTATTGATCTTATTTTAAATTTAAAAGATTATTATTCTATTCTTGAGTTTTAATAAAAAAATAGTGATTTTATATAGTTTAATCATTAAATTTGCTAGCTTTATTTATGTTATATATGGGTCGGTTAGCTCAGTTGGTTAGAGTGCTACGTTGACATCGTAGAGGTCACTGGTTCGATTCCAGTATCGACCACGTAATTGAAAATTAAGGAGTAAAAAATAGCTAAAAAAAATAATAGAAATAAATACAGAGTGAATAGTCAAATTGTTTGTAATGAAGTAAGACTTATTGATAATAATAATGAGCAAAGGGGCTTGTTGAATTTAGAAAAAGCACAAGAAATAGCTAATAATGTTGGTTTAGATTTAGTAGAAATATCACCTAATTCTAACCCTCCAGTATGTAAAATTCTTGATTACGGTAAATTTCTTTATGAAATTGAAAAGCAAGATAAGTTAAACAAGAAAAAACAACATGTTGTTCAAGTTAAAGAAATTAGAATTAGACCGAACACTGGTGATCATGATTTAGTGACCAAACTTAAAAGAGGTCAAAAATTTTTAGAAAATGGTGATAAATTGAAAATTACTGTTATGTACAGAGGAAGAGAATTTTATAGTAGAAAAGAAGATGGTATTGAAACTTTAAATAAAGTAGTTGAAGTTTTGAAGGATATATCATTCATAGATAAACCTGTAGATTTACAAGGACGAAGAGTTTCAATAGTTCTAAGTCCTAAATAAAGGAGAAAAAAAATGCCAAAAATGAAAACAAAAAAAAGTGCTGCAAAAAGGTTCAAAAAAACTGGTACAGGTAAATTGGTATACAACCAATGTGGTAATCGGCATTTATCAACAAAAAAAAGTAGTAAAAGAAAAAGACAACTAAGAAAAAGTAAAACATTAAGTTCTGCAATGACTAAAAGAACTAATAATATGCTTTAAACTATGAAAGGATAAAATTATGCCAAGAGCTAATAGTAGTGTCCCAAGGCATAGAAGACACAGAAAAATAGTTAAACTAGCTAAGGGTTACAGGGGAGCTAGAAATTCAAACTTTAAGACTGCGAAAGATGCGGTTGAAAAAAGTTTATTATATGCATATAGAGATAGAAGGCAGAAAAAAAGAATGTTTAGAAAGCTTTGGATTATGAGAATAAATGCTGCAGTTAGAAATAGTGGTTTGACTTATTCGAGGTTTATTGCTCTTTTAAAAGATAAAAATATAGAATTAAATAGAAAATCATTAGCGCACATGGCAGTTAATGATCCTGATGGATTTTCAAGTATTATTGATTCAGTAACCAAATAATTGTGTCTTTAATTGATGAAATCAGTAAAATTAAATCAATTTTCAAATCTGATTTAGATTTACTTAAAGAAAATAAGTTAAATCAAGATGAGGTTAAGTATAAGTATTTAGGAAGAAAAGGGTTAGTATCTAAACTATATTCAAAATTATCATCAATTGATAATAAAGAAAAGCCCAAAGCAGGAAAAATAATTAATGAGCTAAAATTAGATATTTCCAATAAGTTAAATACTTTATTTTCAGAAAATAATGTTTCTCAAAATCATGCCACTAAATTAGATCACTCTTTACCAGGTTTAAGGTTAAATAATGGAAGTATTCATCCATTAACCTTAATTATAAATGAAATTAAGGACATTTTTAGTAAAATTGGTTTTTCAAATGTCTATGGTTCAGAAATTGATACTGATTATTATAATTTTGAAGCTTTAAATATTCCAAAACACCATCCAGCAAGAGATATGCAAGATACATTTTACATAGAAAAAGATATCTTGCTTAGAACTCATACTTCAAGTAGTCAGGTTCATTTTATGGAGAATAATAATCCTCCTATTCGAGTATTGAGTCCAGGGAGAGTATATAGGAATGAAGATATAAGCGTAAGGAGTTATTGTCTTTTTCATCAAATAGAGGGCCTATATGTTGATAAAAATGTTACTTTTTCTGATCTTAAAGGTACTTTAGAGTATTTTGCTAAAGAATTTTTTGGTCCAAAAATAAAGATAAGATTTAGACCGAGTTATTTTCCATTCACTGAACCAAGTGCTGAAATGGATGTATATTGGGGGTTAAATAGTGAATCTGATTATAGAATTACTAAAGGAACTGGTTGGTTAGAAATATTAGGTTGTGGTATGGTTAATCCAAAAGTATTCAAATCAGTAAACTATGATGTTAAAAAGTGGAATGGATATGCATTTGGATTAGGAATCGAAAGAATTGCTATGCTTAAATATGGTATAGATGATATACGTTTGCTTTATGAAGGAGATATTAATTTTTTAGGGCAGTTCAAATGAAAATTTCACGAAATTGGTTGAATGATTATATCATTTCTAATAAAACGGATAATGAGTTAGTTGATTTTTTTACTCAACTTGGCCTTGAATGCACTGTTTCTCAATATAAATTCAATTTTTCTAATGTTACAGTTGGTAAGGTTGTAAAGTGTGTTAACCACCCAAATGCTGATAAATTAAAATTATGTGAAATTGACTTAGGAAATAAAACCGAAGAAATAGTTTGTGGCGCACCAAATATTAAAGATGGTTTAACTGTTCCAGTTGCAAGAGTTGGTTCAAAGGTTGGAGAATTAAAAATTAAAAAAGTTAAGATTAGAGATGTTTATTCAAATGGTATGATTTGTTCAGGAAAAGAATTGGGAATTAATGATGATCATAATGGTATTATGGTTTTAGATAGTAGTTTAAATTCTGGAGACAATTTTATAGATGCATTGAATCTTAAAGAAGATAGTATTTTTGATTTTGATATTACTCCAAATAGAGGTGATTGTTTTAGTCATTTAGGTATTGCAAGAGAACTTGCAATAATTGAAAATAAGAAAATTAATTTTAAAAAATATAAATTAAAATTATCTAATTTTAAAACATCTGATTTAATTGATGTAAAAATTCATGAAAAAGATATATGCTCAAGATATTCCTGTAGAATTATTAAAAATATTAGTGTTAATGAAAGCGCTGATTGGTTAAAAAATAAGTTAAGTTTAATAAACCAGAAATCAATTAATAATATTGTAGATTTATCAAATTTTATAATGTTTGATACTGGACAACCATTACATGTTTTTGATCTTGATAAATTAAAAGGAAAAATTAATATTAGGCTTGCTAAAAAAAATGAAGAATTTATTACACTTGATAATATTAAACTGAAGCTATCTGAAGAAGATATTGTAATTGCAGATGATGAGAAACCAATAGCCTTGGCTGGTGTTATAGGCGGAATTAATAGTAATGTTGATTCTTCAACAAAAAATATATTAATAGAAAGTGCGGTTTTTGATGAAGTTAGAATAAGAAAAACTTCAAAAAAATATGATTATTCTAAAGAAGCGTCAAAAAGATTTGAGAGAGGTATAGATTTAAATAATACTGTAGATTCAATGAATAAATTTTCAAATTTATTGGTAGACACAACCAAAGCAGATATTGCTTCTGATTATATAGATGTTTATAGCACTAAAAATGCTAGATTGATTGCTTTTGATGTTATGAAGTGTAATAATTTTTTAGGCACGTCACTCAATAGTAAAAAAATAAAAGATATTTTCAGTTTATTAAATATAGATTGCTCAAAAGAAATTAATTCATTTAATTGTAAAATTCCTTTATATAGAAATGATATAAAGTTTGAAGAAGATCTTTTCGAAGAAGTTGCAAGAGTGTATGGTTATAATAATATTCCTTCAAATAATAATTTTTATGTACCATCTAATTCATTTATTAATGATCAGGAATTATTAGATGATAAAATTAGAAATTTTTTATCATCTAATGGTTTTAATGAACATTATTCTAATAGTTTATATTCAAAAAAAGATTGTGATTTAAATAGTGATCTAAAGCCCGTAAAATTAATCAATCCCCTCAGTATTGAAATGGAATATGTAAGAAATTCATTATATCCTGGTTTAATGAGGGCAGTCTCATTTAATCAGCGTAGAGGGAAAAATTTTATAAAATTGTTTGAAATTGGTAATATATCATTTTTATGTCCTAAGTCATCTAGAAAGACCTCTCAAATCAAGAAAGTGATGTTAGTTTGGGTCGGTGATAAAATTAAACACTGGAATAATCCTTTGCATCAAGATTTATTCTCCATTAAAGGTGAATTAAAATCTTTATTTAATATGCTAAATATTTTAAACGTTAATTTTAAATTAAATGATAAAAAATTAGATGTTCTTGTAAGCAAGAAAGTTATTGGGTATTTAAAGTCTGTAGAGAGAAATAGTCTTAAAAGTTTTGGTATATCAAGTGATATTTTTGTTTGTTCAATTGATTTGCATCATCTTTTGAAATATTTTAATAATAAAATAGTTTATAATAAAATATATTCCTTCCCATCGATAGAAAGAGATATTTCAATTTTAATTAATAAAAAATATACTAATGAAGAAATTATGAATTCTATTTTTCAAAATGGTGGAGAATATTTAAATGATGTTGAGTTATTTGATATTTACGATGGAAATGAGATTCCAAAAAATTCTAAAAGTTTAGCTTACTCATTAAAATTTAAATCTAATTCTAAAACTTTAACTGATAAAGAAGTCGATATATTTTTTAATAAAATTTTAAATGTTCTAAAATCATCTTTTAAAGCTAAACAAAGATAAATTAGGAGAATTAAATGAAGAATAAATTAAAAGTTTCAAAAGTAAATATTCTTGGTCAAGATTATTTCATTCGTTCATCTGCAAAACAATCTTATTTTGAACAGGTTGAGTCTTACATAAATGAAAAAACAAATGAATTAATAGAAAATGGTTTGAATCCTGAGACTGAACAGCTTAAAATTGCCGTCTTAGCATGTATGAATATAACAGATGAGTTGTTTTTGTACAAAACTCAAAAAAAAGAGGTTTTATCAAAAATTGAATCAAAATCAAATGCATTGCTTGAATTCATAGATGAGAAGCTGACTTAGTTATGAGTTCTAATCTTTTATTAGGTAAACCAGTTGCTGAAAAGCATTATTCTCTTATGAAAAAAAGAATTTTAGAATTAAAAAATAAAGGTATAGTTCCAAAGTTGGTAGTTATCTTAATTGGAAATAATCCTGCTTCAAGAATTTATGTCAATTCAAAAGCTAAGATGTTTAAAAATCTAAACTGTTTATCAGAAATCAAAAAGTTAAATAAAGATGTTTCAAAAAATAATCTTTTAAAATTAATTGAGGATTTGAATAATGATAAAAATATTCATGGGATACTATTACAATTACCCCTACCTAAGCATTTAGATTCAAATGATTTTCTATCAAAAATAAATCCTATGAAAGATGTGGATGGATTTCATCCAGAAAATTCAGGTCTTTTATTTCAAGGAAAACCTAGGTTCATCCCTTGTACTCCTTTGGGTTGTGTTAAAATTTTAGAGTATTATAAAATTAATATAAAGTCTAAATATATTGTGGTCATTGGAAGAAGTAATATTGTAGGAAAGCCAATAACCTCTCTTCTTTCACAACCATTTGAGATAGGAAATGCAACTGTTACTTTGTGTCATTCACATACTACTAATTTATCTGATTATACAAAATTAGCAGACATTATTATTGCTGCAGTAGGAAAGCCTAATTTGATTAAAAAAGATATGGTAAAAGATGGATGTATTATTTTAGATATTGGAATAAATAGAATAAATGATCATTCAGATAAAGGATATCATATTGTTGGCGATGTTGATTTTTCAAGTCTTGTAGAAAAAGCAAGCTATATTACTCCTGTACCTGGTGGAGTTGGACCGATGACAATCTCAATGCTAATGCATAATACAATTCTAGCTGCAGAACTATCTATTAAATAAAGTAATTTATACTAACCGTTGGGTTTGTTTCAGGAAATATATATTCATTTTTTGAAGTATTGTGTATGCCTGCATTTTTAAAACAATTCATATAACAATCATATTCAATTAAATATTGGTCAGTATATCCATGGGTAGTATCATAGGAGCATGAAAGAGTTTTTCCAGAGTTTATTCGAGTTATTTCAGGGTCAAGAGTATGTAGTTCTATTATTATAAGACCATATTTTTTTATATAAGGTTTCCATTTATGTAAATGTTCAATAAAATTAGCTATTAAATTTCTTGAATTAATTAACTTACCTTTGAAAGCAAAGCTTCCTTTTGATATAATATCATGTTTGAGAAATTCTTTTGAAGGTTTTTTATAAATTCGGTTATGATCTAAGAATGTTCTACAATTTAAAAGATTTTTTAGTTTTAAATCGTATTTTTTAATTAAGTCATTATTTAATTTTTTAGGGTTTGAAATATCTCCACTCAGAATATAATGATTAATTTTTTTTAAAGTTGATTTTGTTGCAATTCTAGCTTTTTTATTAATATCTGTTCCAACGATTATTAAAGGTTTCTTATTTAAATTTTCTCCTCTTATGGTATTATTCGTTATAATTTTATATAGATGTTTAAGAAATGTTCCATCACCACAGCCTATATCAATAATACCATCAGGTTGTTCATATAGAGGTTTATTAAAAATATCTAAAATAATGTTGTCTATTTTTTTAAAATAATTTTTATGAGCTCCTCCACTTCCCCATACATTTAGAGGCCTGTCAACATGAATTTCAGTATTATCTTCCGTTCTTTGCCAAATAAAGTCAGGTTTACTAGTTAAAAGTTTATTGATATTATTTAATGTATTTAAGTAAGATACTGTAACCCCGTATGCTGATGCTTTTGAAATAAAGTATAATCCCTTTTTAGTTAATTTATTATTATTAATTAAACCAAAATAAATGAATAATTTAAAAATTGCTTTTTTAAAATTTTTATCAATATCATTTAATATGATTTTACTGTTATGAATTTTTAATTTTCTATTAAAAGATAGTTTTGACAAGATTGGTCCTAGTAAAAATCCTTCAAAATAATCTGCTAGAAAACTATTTTTTTTATAATTACTATTAATTAAATCATTTATATAATTTAAATAATTTTTAATATCTCTGTTTTTTAAATTGTTTATTTTTAAATAAAAAGAAATTAGGAAGTCAATGTTTTTTATTAAATCAATATTTCTTGTTAGTTTGTATAATTTTTTATTTGAATTGAATTTATAATCATTTATATCATTTTTTTCAATGAGATTGATTAGATTGCAATTCATTAAGGTCCTCAAGCTAACATTTAAATATCCCAAATTAATATTGTTATTTTTATTTAGGTCATTTATTGTAAAAGATTCTTTTTTATTAATTAATTGAATTATATTTACTTTTTTAAGAGCTAATATTGTAGGCATTAAGACAATACCATCAAGATGTTTAAATAAAGTTTCTCTAAAATTTTTCATAAATAATTTATTTTAACTAAAAAATATTTAATCTTACTATAATAAGTAATAAATTTATATGAAATATAATGAGATTAGTACCTAAATATATAAAGAATTTATCACCTTACGTACCAGGTAAGCGTATTGAAGATATTAAAATAAATTCAAATTTAGGTAAAATAATAAAGCTTTCGTCAAATGAAAATCCTTATGGTCCTTCAAAAAAAGCAATTAAAATAATAAATACTTGTTTCAAAAATCTACATAGATATCCAGATTCATCTGGATTTTTACTTAGAAAAAAAATATCTAAAATTTATAAAGTTAATATTGACAACGTAATTTTAGGAAATGGTAGTGAAGGTATAATGTCTGCTATAATTAGAACTTTTCTTAATGAAACTGATGAAATGATTAGTTCAGAAAATTCATTTATTGGTTTTAGAGTACTTGCAAATGCTTCAGGAAAAAAAATAAATTGGGTTAAGGCAAAAAATTATAAGTATAATTTGCATGCAATTTCTGATAAAATAAATGAAAATACAAAAATTATTTATCTAGCTAATCCTGATAATCCAACTGGAACATATTTCAATAAGCTTAATTTTGAAAAATTTATGAACAATGTTCCTGAGCGAACATTGGTTATATTAGATGAAGCTTATTTTGAATTTGCAAGTCATTTAAAAGATTATCCTGACTCAATGTCCTATAGATTTGATAATGTAATAACACTTAGGACTTTTTCAAAGGGTTATGGGCTTGCAGGACTAAGAATAGGTTATGGTTTAGCTCATCGAGAGCTAATTTCAAATTTAATGAAAGTTAAGTTACCCTTTGAACCTTCTACTCCTGCTCAACTAGCTGCACTTGAGGCTTTAAATGATTCTGAGCATTTAAGAAAAACAATAAAATTTAATATTATTGGTATTGATATGTTGATAAAACAATTTGATTTGCTTGGACTTAGTTATATTGATACTTCAGCTAATTTTATAACTTTGATTTTTGATAACTATAAAAAAGCAAGTTATTTTACTAGCTTTATGTTGGAAAATGGAATAATTCTAAGATCTTTAAAAGGATTTGGGTTAGATAATTGTGTTAGAATATCTATAGGAACAATAAATGAAATAAAGATATTTATTAAAATCTTAAAAAAATATGAATCATAAAAAAATAGATCCAAAATCAAATAGTTTAAGAGAGAATTATCATTTATTGATTTCTGGTATTGCGCCAAGACCTATAGCCTTAGTTGGTTCAAAAGATTCTTCAAATAACTTTAATCTTGCACCTTTTTCATATTTTAATGCATTTGGTGCAAATCCTCCTGTTGTTGGTTTTTCTCCTGCATTAAGTGGAAGAACAGGATTACCCAAGGATACATTGGCAAACATAGAATCGACTAAAGAGTTTACTGTTTCAATCGTTACCTCTGAAATAGTTTATCAGACTAGTTTAGCTTCATGTGAATATGAAAAAAATATCGATGAATTTGATAAATCTGGTTTAGGTAAATATAACTCTAATGTTATATCAACTCCAGGAGTTCTAGAATCACCTTTCATTATGGAGTGTAAATTAATTGATATAATTAAACTTGGTAATAAACCTGGTAGTGGTAATTTGATTTTGGGAGAGGTTGTTTTTTTTCATATAAATGAAGATTTATTTAAAGATGATGGTAGTATTGATGCATTTAAAATTGATCAGATTGGAAGAAGTGGTGGTGGATGGTATACAAAAGTAAAAGAATCACTATTTAAGCTATCTAAGCCTAGAGGGATTGGTGTAGGATTTGATTCTATTCCATATAAATTTTTAAATACTTCATTGACAGGAAATCAATTAGCTAAGTTAGCAGCTATAGAAAAAATACCTAAATATGTCGATATAAATATTCCTTTAAATTTTAATAATCTAGTAAAAAAACTTTCAGAATATATAAATAAAGATGAAATTGAAACAGCTTGGAAATATATTTTAAAATGGAAATATTTAAATGAATGATATTCTCTGGACTCCGAGTAAAAATCAAATACAAAAATCTTACATGTCCAATCTTCAGAAAAAAATTAGCAATAAATATAATTTAGATTTAAAAACATATTCTGATTTATATGATTGGTCAGTTGATAATACTAGTCTATTTTGGGGTTTTTTATGGTACGATTTAGATATTATTTCTTCAAAAAAATTTAAATATGTTGTTGATGATGAGAGTAAAATGCCAGGAGCAAAGTGGTTTCATGAATCAAGATTAAATTATGCGGAAAATTTATTAAGATTTAAAGATAGTAAAAGTATAGCGCTTAAGTTTCTAAGTGAAAATGGACATAAAGAAGAAATATCTTATAAAAATTTGTATGGTTTGGTAAGTAAAGTTGCATTTTCATTCAAAAGTTTAGGTTTAGAGAAAGGTGATAGGGTTTGTGCTCTTGTGCCTAATAAAATTCAAACAGTTGTAGCAATGTTGGCAGCTTCAAGTATTGGAGCAATTTGGTCTTCGTGTTCACCCGATTTTGGCATTGAAGCAATTTTAGATAGATTTAAGCAAGTAAAACCAAAATTACTCATTTCTACAAATGGCTATTACTTTAAAGGTAAAAGTTTTGATATATCGAATAAACTATCTACGGTTGCAAAATCGATTGATTCAATAGAAAATATTATTGTAATTAATTACTTGAATAATATTAGTATTAATAAAAAATTTCATACATGGGATAAAATCATTGATAACGATTCAAGTAAAATTACATTTAATCAATTGCCTTTTGACCACCCTTTATTTATAATGTATTCTTCAGGCACTACAGGAAAACCAAAAAGCATTGTTCACTCTGCTGGAGGAACATTGATTCAGCACTTGAAAGAATTCAAATATCATATTGATTTAAGACCTGATGATAATATCTTTTATTATACAACATGTGGTTGGATGATGTGGAATTGGCTTATAAGTTCATTATCTTTTGGCTCAACTGTTTTACTTTATGATGGAAGTCCTTTTTTCCCAAATAAAAATAGTCTATTGAAAAAAATGAATCATTCAAATATTAGTATTTTTGGTACTAGTGCAAAATATATATCTTATCTTCAAGAAAGTGATATCAAGCCTAGCAGATTTTCTTTTAAAAATTTGAGATTAATATTGTCAACTGGCTCTCCATTAAATGATAATTCATTTGAGTTTGTTTATAAGTCTTGGAAAAAAAATGTTCAATTATCTTCAATATCAGGAGGTACTGATATTATATCTTGTTTTGCATTAGCTAATCCGAATCTTCCAGTTATCAAAGGCGAATTGCAATGTTTGGGTTTAGGTATGAGTGTAAAAAGTTATAATTCTAATGGAGAACATCAGTTTGGTATAAAAGGAGAATTAGTTTGCGATAAAGCTTTCCCTTCAATGCCAATTTATTTTTGGAATGATAACAATAACAAGAAGTATAACAATGCTTATTTTGATGAATTTCCAAATAAATGGAAACATGGCGATTTTATAAAAATTAGCAATGAATATAGAGTTAAAATTTATGGAAGATCTGATACTACCTTAAATCCAGGTGGAATAAGAATTGGAACATCAGAGATTTATCAAGCTTTAAGCGATTTTAAATTAATTAAAGATTCTTTGGTAGTTGGAAAATTGAAAGATAATGACGAGGTAATAGTTTTATTTGTTGTACTAGAAGATACTTTAAAATTAAATAATGAATTAATTGAAAAAATAAAGTTCAGAATTAAAAAATATTGTTCTCCAAAACATGTGCCATCTTCAATTATTTCTGTTAAAGATATTCCCTATACTATTAATGGTAAAAAAGTAGAAATGGCAGTTAAAAATATTATTAATGGTTTAAAAATAAACAATAAAGATTCTATAGCCAATCCTGAATCATTAGATTACTTTAAAAAAATTATAGATTTACATTTATGAAACCCTATTTACAATTAATTAAGATGAATATTACAATTTTGGTTGTTATTACTTCCTACTTAGGATATTATTTAGGTTTGAGATATGAAAACTTGATGATGATTGAGTATGAAAGTTGGATTGTTTTTTTATATTTAGTTGTAGGTACTTTTATTAGCTCTAGCGGAGCATGTATTTTAAACCAATATTTTGAAGTTGAATATGATAAAAAAATGGAAAGAACTAAGCTTAGGCCATTGCCAACTAAAGAAATTGATTTAAATGTTGCTCTTATACTTGGCGTTTTACTTTCTTTTTTAGGACCATATATATTGCTTCAAATTAATCCTTTGACATCATTGATTTCATTTCTTACAATTTTCATTTATATAGTTATTTATACTCCACTAAAACGATTTTCATCAATCAATACAATTGTCGGAGCTGTTCCTGGTGCACTACCACCGCTTGGAGGATGGGTTGCAGCTACAAATCAAATAAATTTAGAAGGAATGCTGCTTTTTGGGATTTTATTTTGTTGGCAGATTCCACATTTTTTATCTTTAGCAATAATTTATAAAAGAGATTATGAGAGAGGTGGGTTTAAAATGCTTCCAGTAATTGCAAAAAATTCTAATACTGTTAATTTCCAAATTATTTTTTTTACAATGGCATTGATTTATTCATCAATCGGAATATACATATTAAATTTAACTTCCTTTATTTATGTATTTGGAGCTGTTGTTCTTGGGTTGATATTTTTAGTTTATTCATCTATGATAATTTTTGATCAATCAAGTAAAACTGTTAAAAATATTTTTATTTTTTCAATAATCTATTTACCGAGTTTATTAGTTTTAATACTAATTGATTCATTTTTTTAATTATGAATATTGATAAAAAAATAATTATATGGATGAATATTAGTATAGGTGTTTTGTTTTTAATGATATTTATTGGTGGAATGACTCGATTAACTGATTCTGGATTATCTATGGTTACATGGAAGCCATTAACTGGTGTTATTCCTCCTATTGGTAATGATGAGTGGGAATTTTCATTTAGTCAATATAAAGCATATCCTGAATATAAAATTATAAATTATAACATAACTTTAAGTCAATATAAATATATTTATTATTGGGAGTATATTCATAGAATGTTAGGTAGGTTGATCGGGTTTTTGTTCATAATACCATTTGGATACTTTTTGTATAAAAAATCTTTAAGTAATCAATTAATTAAAAGATTAATTATTGTTTTTATTATGGGTGGATTTCAGGGTTTTTTAGGTTGGTATATGGTTAAAAGTGGGTTAGTAGATATTCCCCATGTTAGTCATTATAGGCTTGCTATTCATTTAACAATGGCGTTTTTAATTCTTTCATATATATATAAGCTTAAATTGTCGATTTTGTTTACAAAGAATATTAAAAGAATTAAAGATGATGCATTTTATGGTAAATTATTAACGCTTATACTAGTCTTGTTATTTATTCAGGTTGTATATGGAGCGTTTAATGCTGGTATAAAAACTGTAAATATTGTTAATGTATTCCCTTTTTATAATGGAGGTTTTAAGTCTGCTTTTTTTGGTTTAGAAAAATCATTTTTTCTATTTTTTTTAGATAATGATTATGGAGTTCAATTCATCCATAGATCTTTAGCTTTTGCTCTAGTAGGTTTAATTTCTTTTTTTATTATTAAAATAAACAAGGTAACTGAAAGAATAAAGTTAGAAAATCAATACCTAGTGGTTTTAATTTCATTTCAATGTATTATTGGTATTTTGACTTTAGTTACAAAGGCTGCAGTTGTTTTTGCTATTCTACACCAATTTTTAGCTATTGTAACTATTCTTTTTGTAATTAAGATAAAACATAAATTGAGGTATGAAAATTAATGAAGTCTGAAAATAAAAAAATTAGAGGATTGTATGCGATGATAATTTGCACAATTTTGACTTTAGCTTATTATATTATAGCTTTATACTATATCTAATGAAGAAAAAAAATCCTCAACATCCAAGGTTGTATTTAAGTTCAAAAATATCCTTTTCCTCAAATAAAAAAATTTATAAATACTTATCGAATGAATTTATTGAACAAAATAGAGTTGTGAAGGAGGAGCATTGTTTCGATTGCAATCTATCTATTTTTGACAAAAACCGCTTTGAATACAATAAGTTGGAAAAATTTATTAAAATACAAAAAATTGTTTTAAAGAAGCATAAAAAAGATGGAAATTACGATGCAGAAAATATTGTAAAGTCAAGTATTATGTTAATGGAAGATTTTAGAAATGAATTTAATCAGTGGTTTAGCAAAAATCAGAATTAGTTATGGAGTTTGAATGGCTTACAATAGAATGGTTGATGCGAAATCTTGACTGGATAGCAATAATTTTAGTAATCGCAATGTTGATTCTATTTTTATTCCCAGTTCTATTAGGTTATGATTTAAAAGAAAAAGCAGATAAAATGAAAAATAAGTATGATTAATTTAAATATAATAGTTTTCCTTTTATTTGTTTTTTTTATGATATCCATGAGTAAAATAATGTCTTTATCAAGGCAGGTAAGAAAAATAGAAAGAACATTGAATCACTTAAAAAAGAAAAAGAAAGTTGAAAAGAAATAAATTGAACTACTTTGTCTTAACTTCATTTTACTCTAAAAAGTTTTATTTGTTGTATAATTTTAATATTATTAATAGATTAAATCGTGCAAAACGTGCAAATTATATTAATTAAAATATAAGTAAAATAATGAAAGAAAAGTCCAGTATTAATGAAGAAATGACTAATTCAAGTAAAGTTTATGCTTTATTTTATTCATTTTTTTTAATTCCTTTAATGATAACCATTTTTGGTATTCTTTTTTTCTTTCTGTTTGAAATACTAACATACGAAGAGCAAGATCCGCAGCATTTGCTAAACAATATTAAATCAGGATCACTTACTAAGAGATGGCAATCTGCGTATGAATTATCAAATTTAATGAAAGATCCTGAGAAAGTACCTCTAAGTGATATGTTTGTTAATCAAATGATTTCAATGTACGAAAAATCAGTTTATGATGATGATCGAGTTAGAACCTACTTAGCTCTTGCGATGGGTCAAACAAACAACATTAAATTTGGTAACACATTATTGAATGGTTTAGACGATCAGGTTCTAGAGAATAGAATAGCTGCAATAAAATCATTAGGTATGATCAAGTTTAGTCCATCTGTTGATAAATTAAATAAAATTTCAATATCTGATGCTGATATTCAAGAAAGATTGGCAGCTGTTATTTCTTTAGGGGAAATTGGAAATAAGAGTTCAGAAAATTTTTTAGTTTCATTGCTAGACGATGAAGAGCCAAATATTAGATGGGATTCTGCTGTTGCATTAATAAAGATGAATAATTTATCTGGAGTTGAAGTTCTTGAAAAGCTGTTAGATAGAAATTATTACACTAATTATTCTAATATTGATATTAATGAAATTAATAATACAATGCTTACTATTTTAGCTCTTGTATCAAAATACCCTAATAAAGCTTTTGAGGATGAGGTGAGAATATTAGCTGAAGATGATGAAAATGTAAAAATAAAAGAATTTTCTATGAAAATTATTAGTGAACATTACTAGAACATTATTAAATTAAAACTCTGGCATATACAACTTTTTAATATAAATGAACTTAACACAAGAAGAAAAGAACAAATTAATTAGTGCAAAAGATGAATCTCAATGGTTTAAAATCATTGATGAAATAAAGCTTGTAAGAAATGGCTTGTATCCTAATGATCTAGCGAGGGAAGTACTTGCTATTTACGACAACAAGTTTCCAGTTAATAATTATCCAGAATTTAAAGAAGCTAAAGAGTCAAAAATGAATAGAAAATCATTTTTGTCAACATTGAGTGTTGCTTGGTTAGCATTTGCTGCAGCAACTGGTGGTTTTTTAACTGTTTTAGTTAGATTCTTATTTCCTAATGTTTTATTTGAACCACCTCAATCCTTCAAAATTGGATTTCCTGAGGATTTTGAACCTGGTAAAGTAGACTTAAGATTCAAAAAAGAATATAATGTTTGGATAGTAAGAGATGATGAAAAAATTACAGCCTTATCAACTGTCTGTACTCATTTGGGTTGTACCCCTAATTGGCAGGAAACTGATCGTAAGTTCAAATGTCCTTGTCATGGTAGTGGCTTTAGGTCAACTGGTATCAATTTTGAAGGTCCAGCTCCAAGACCATTAGAAAGATTCAAGATTGGTTTAGCTAACGATGGTCAAATTATTGTTGATAAAACAAAATTATTTAAATATGAAAAAGGCGAATGGAATAGATCTGAGTCTTTTTTAAAGGTTTAACGGAGATTAATTATGTCAGATAAGAAAAAATCAATATTAGATTATTTAAATGAGTCAATGGTTTGGAAGTCGATTTTTAGATCTGGTGTTCCAAGAACTAGAAGGCAAAGAATGTATGCAGTTTTAGGTAATGTTTTTTTACATCTTCATCCAGCAAGGCTTCCAAAGCATGCTGTTAAGGTTGGCTATACTTGGTGTATGGGAGGATTGTCTTTTTTCTTATTTGTTGTACTGACAATCACTGGCATTTTACTGATGTTTTATTACAGGCCAACTGTTGAGTATGCATTTACTGACATTATAGATTTAGGAGAACAAGTACCTCTTGGAATTATGAGAGAAATTCATAGATGGGGTGCCCATTCAATGGTTTTAACAACATGGTTACATATGCTAAGAGTATTTATGACAGGTTCATATAAACCTCCAAGAGAGTTTAATTGGGCTGTAGGTGTTATTTTAATGACACTAACTTTATTATTGAGTTTCACTGGATATCTTCTTCCTTGGGATCAGTTAGCTATATGGGCTGTGACTGTTGGTTCAAACATGGCAAGAGCAACACCATTTTTGGGACATGAGGGTCCAGGTGCTTCACTTCTTGCTATTGGAGATGTGAATTTAGTCCATTCAGGGTCAGATGTTAGATTTGCTCTTTTAGGTGGTAGATTTGTTGGTGAAGCAACATTATTAAGATTTTATGTTCTACATTGTATCGCTGTTCCATTTGTTGCTATGATATTTATGGCAGTTCATTTTTGGAGAATTAGAAAAGATGGAGGTATATCAGGTCCTTTATAATGATTGAGAATATTAAAAATACTATTGATTATCTTTCTACTCCGACCATCTCTTTTACAATATTGACTGTAATATTTCCTTTTTTATTTCCTCCAACTGATTGGTTTGATAAAGTAAGTAGAAAGTTTGGAATCTGGAGAATATGGACTAACCCAGGTGGAGTAGTAATATTTGTAGTTACAACTGCCTTTTTTTATTTAGGGTTCAAGGATGAAAATTTTAGTATTATTTTAAATAAGCCTGATAATTTTCCAATTATTATGATGATTTATACCATGTTTTTCTATACTTGGTATGGTATGAAAAAATCTTATATAAATGATCGACGTTTAGAAAGAGGAAAAAAACCCAATGAGTACAATGACCCTGAAGATAAAGTATTAGTATGGCCAGACCTTGTTTATATCGAATTTATTGCATTATTACTTTTTTCAGTTTTTTTAATTGTTTGGTCTATACTTGTCGCTGCTCCTTTAGAAGAACCAGCTAATCCATCTGTTACTCCTAATCCTTCAAAAGCACCTTGGTATTTCTTAGGTTTACAAGAAATGTTAGTATATTTTGATCCATGGTTAGCTGGAGTTTTATTTCCTACATTTATTATTTTAGGTATGTGTGCAATACCGTATATGGATATAAATAAAAAAGGTGATGGATATTATTCTTTTAAAGAAAGAAGAGTTGGTTATTTTATTTTTATGTACGGTTGGTTAGCTTTATGGACATATTTGATTGTTATTGGTACTTTCTTTAGAGGACCCAACTGGAATTTTTATGGTCCGTTTGAATGGTGGGACCCTCACAAACTTGAAGTTTTGAATAATGTTAATTTATCTGAATATTTTTGGGTCATACTTTTAAATCAACCATTACCCTCAAATGTTTTACTTAGAGAGTCAATTGGTTTTATTGTAACAGGACTTTATTTGTTTGTTTTACCTATATTCCTTGCAAAGACTTATCTTAAAAATATGCTTAAAGAGTATGGTCCTGTTAGGTATGTTTTTTTAATGTTGATGGGACTGTCAATGCTTGCGCTTCCAATTAAGATGTATTTAAGATGGTTTTTTAATTTGAAATACATTGTAGCAATTCCTGAATACTTTTTCAATATCTAATTATGGATTATAAAAACGACGAAAGATATTGGAATATAAACTTACTAAATAAATGGTTTGCCATTGCTAGTATTCTTACACTTATTTCAGTTGGATGGATGTTCTTACATGATAATGATGATGAATTCAAAGAATATCAAAGAGAATTTAGAAAGTTAGGAGCAGAGGTTGCAGAAACTAAATTACTTGAAGAATTGAGTTTAGTCGAAGACGAAAGAGATATATATCAAGAAGCTTATGATGAAGAAAAAAATAAATTTGATGCAAACGGAGATAAATTAGATTCTCTTAATAATCTACTTGTAGATGTAAAAGGAATTTTTTATAAATCTAATATGGATTACTTATTTTTTAAAGCAGAGTCTGATCAAAAAAAATATTTATATGAAACAGAGCTAGCTCATTCACATGATGAGGACCATCATAATCATGAGGAATATAAATATAAAAATGAATATGAAACATCGCTTGTAACCCTGCAAGAATTAAAGTTAATTAAAGAAAAAGATGAAAAATTAGTTCTTGAAACTGAGGAAGAAATTAAAAATTTAAGTTCTAATTTAAAAGTTAAGGAAGATGAATTAAATAAATATTTAAAACAGGTTAGTTTACTTGAAATGAAAATTCAAAAATTAGATCGTTCAAAGATGTCTTTTGTAAATCAAATTGGAGATATTGTAAGAGATTTACCAATAATTGATTTTTTGGATCCTTATTATAAAGTTCACCAAATAGTAGCTCATGATGTTAAATATGATGTTAATTTTGCCTCCGTTCCAAGTGTTGATAGATGCACAAGTTGTCACTTAGGTATTGATAATCCAGATTTTGTTGATGCTCCTCAACCTTATACAACTCATCCAAGGCTTGACTTATACGTTTCTTCATCTTCGCCTCATACTATGGACCAATTTGGGTGTACAAGTTGTCATGCAGGAAGAGCAAGAGGAACATCTTTTGTTTCATCATCTCATACTCCAGGATCAAAAGAACAAGAAGATGAGTGGAAAGAAAAGTATGATTGGGAAAAAATACATCACTGGTTACAACCGATGTTACCTACTAAATATACCCAGGCAAGTTGTTTTAATTGTCATCAGAGTCAGCCTATAGTTGATGGTGGTGATAAATTAGCTTTAGGTTTGGGGTTAATAAGTACTTCTGGGTGCAATAATTGTCACCATATTGAAACTTATCAGAAAGAATATAATGCAGGGCCCCCTCTTACTCATTTAGATCAAAAATTAGATAAAGAATGGGTTGCTAAATGGATTAAAAATCCTCAAAGTTTTAGGTACAATACATGGATGCCTCATTTTTTTGAGCAAGAAAATAATTCTAGTCCAGAAATGGTCAGAAGAAATAATTCTGAAATTTATGCTATGACAGAGTATTTTTTCCCAGATGGCGGTCATGTCATGAATAATTCATCAGAGTTCATAGGAAATTATGAATCTGGTGAGAAATTATTTAACGCTGTTGGTTGCATGGGATGTCATCAGGTTAAAGATGAAAAAGTAGATATGACATTCGATGATTTACCATACGAAATGTTTATGTCAAAGTTTGGATACGAATCAGAAGAGATGACTCGATATGAGTTACTTAAAAACCAAGGTCCAAATTTGATTGGAGTTGGATCAAAATCTGATGCAGAATGGATATATAATTGGATTAAAAATCCTTCTGAATATTACCCTGAAACTAGAATGCCTGATATGAGATTAACTCATGAAGAAGCTGCTGATATTACTGCTTATTTATTAACTTTGAAAAATGAAGAGTTTGCAAAATTACCTAGTTCTTACTATGACCAAGAAGAAATGAATAATATAGCTAAAGGATGGATGGTTAAAGCTTTTGCTGAAGAAGAGGCTATTGAAAAACTAAACAGGATGTCTGAAAAAGAAGTCATTAATTATGTTGGTACAAAAAGTATTAACTATTATGGATGTTATACATGCCACAGTATTAAAGGTTTTGAAAATGGTAAGCCCATTGGTGCAGAGTTAACATATGAGGGTTCGAAGCCTCTAAATACATTAGATTTTGGCCATATACATTTTATTGGTCATAATAACTATTCTTGGTTTGAACAGAAATTAGCAAATCCAAGAATTTTTGATCGAGATAAAATAGTTGCTCCTGAAGATAAATCTAGAATGCCTAATTATTACTTTAAACCAGAAGAAATTGAAGCAATTACAACTGCAATATTAGGTTTTAATAATAATAAGTTTTCAGATAATATGCTTATTGAAAATCTTGTAGATGATAAAAATGTTTTTAAAGGTTACTCTTTAATTCAGCAGTATAATTGTCAAGGTTGTCATATGATTGATGATTTTGGTGGTCAAATTGTTGATTTGCTTGGTCAAGATTATGGTCCACCTAATCTAAATACTCAAGGTATCAAAACTCAACCAGATTGGTTATATAAATTTTTCAAAAATCCAATTACAATAAGACCAAGTTTACAAGTAAGAATGCCATCGTTTACTATGCTTTCAGATGATGATTGGAATTCTTTAATAGGTTCTTTGCAACATTTAGAAAATCATAAGCTGGCATTTGAAAGCGATTTAATTGTAGATAAACATAGTATAGAATTTAAAGCAGGTGAAAAGCTTCATGAATTTGGTGCATGTAATAATTGTCATTTTTATGGTGAGATTAAGCCTGTTCAAGGTCCAGCATCTTGGGCTCCTAATTTAGCAATGACTAAAGAAAGGTTAAGACCTGAGTGGGTTATTGAATGGTTGAGAAATCCGCAGGCAATTATGCCTGGTACAAAAATGCCAGCAGTTTATTTACCAACTTCTGATATCTTAGAAGCTGATGGTGCAGAACAAGTCTGGGGTTCTGAGTTAGTTGAGCTTAAAGGAAATAATGATTTAATGCTTAAAGGAATTACTGATTACATCTATACTATACCTGGAAAAACAGATATAACCAAAATAGTTAAAGAATATTTCAAAACAAATGGTTACGATTTTGATTCAAATGAAGAGGATGAAGATGACGATGATTGGGAAGATGAGGATTGGTAAAATTTTAATAATATATTTTAATTAAATTTTCAATATCTTTTTTAGCTTCACTAGGTCTCCAATCCATTCCATCATAAGTATTAACTAATTTTAAGTCCTTGTCAATTAATAAAGTTCTCATAGTATGACCAATATTATTTTCTTCAACACCCCAGTATGCTACGCCAGCTTGTTGACTTAATGTAAATATATCATTTATGTGTTTGTAGCTTGAAAGAAAGTGTAGATTTTCTTTTTTAAGGCCACCATACATACTTTTTAAAACTTCAGGTGTATCAAATAAATAATCAAAACTAATTAGTAGAAAATCGATATTTACGTTTTTAAAATGATTAGATAAATATTGATTTTTCACGATTGCTGCTGGACACATATTTGGCATAGGACATTTACTAAATATAAAAGAAATCAATAAGAAATCAGATTTAAAATCAGATAAAGAAATCTGTTTATTATTCACATCTAAAAAAGTTGCATTATCAATTGAATCACCTGCTTCTTTAAGAGAATATTTTGAATCTTCATCATCTTCCCAAAAATTATCTTGTGAAGATATTTTAGACTTTCCAACAATATCGTAGTTTAAAGAGTAGCTGTTTTTATCTTTTACAATTAGATTAAACTTAACGCTATCGTTAATGCTAAATTGATTAATATCCACTGAGTTATGTAAATTAAAAAACATCACCATTTTAACCATAAAACCTGGTATTTCATCATGATCAATTAGAAGTTTATTTTTATCTTTATCAATTTCTTTAATTACACCAATTACATTATACTTCTTCGGTGTATCACATGTAAAAAATAAGATTGAAAGACAAACTATAAAAAAAGACTTAATATTCATAAAATAATTTAAAAAAAACTTTAATTAAATACATAAATCATTTTAATTTATAGTATAAAAAATTAGTAAAATTTAAGTACAATTAAATTAAAGGAAATTACAAAAATGAAGATTGGTATTTTTTTCGGAAGTTCAACAGATAATACAACAACAGCAACTGAATTCATGAAAGAGTATTTAGAAATGAATGATCATGAAGTTGAAATGCATAATATAGCTGATGCTGATGTTGATAAAATTCTTGAGTTTGATAATATAATTATTGGCTGTCCTACTTGGCACATTGGTGAATTACAAGAAGATTGGGATTCAGTATTTTTAGATTATGAAAAGCTAGATTTTAATGGCAAGACAGCGGCCTTTTTTGGCTGTGGTGATCAAATTGGTTATCCTGCAAACTTTTTAGATGCTATAGGTATGTTAGCTGATCCTTTTATGAAAAAAGGTGGAAAGTTAATTGGGCGAATTCCAAGAGATAATTATCAATTTGAGGGTTCTAGAGCTTTAGATAAAGATGATAAATTAATGGGTTTAGGTCTAGATTATGACAATGATGATGAACAAACGTGTGAAGATTACATGATTGAATGGTTAGAAGATATCTTAGATGAATTCCCAGGTTAGTATATAATTTATGCTAAAAAAAAAGGGCTGATAATCAGCCCTTTTTTTTTATAATAAATTTAAATTTATTATTTCTTTGATGGTTTTACAAAAGTGAAATCTTGCATAGTATCAATAGAATCTTCAATTGTTACTGTCTTAACAATAGATCTTTTCATTTTAAACTTTTCTTGCCAAGCTATAACTTCATACGTTCCTGGTGGTATATCATCGATTCTAAAATTTCCTTTTTCATCGGTAACAGCAAAGTATGGATGGTCCTGCACTAAAACCCATGCTTTCATCCATGGATGAACATCGCATTTGATATAAAAAGGTTCTTCAACTTTACCAAATGATGTCTTTTTTTCTTTAACAACTTTTGGCATAGCAAAATTAAATTGTTCATTTTCTTTTGCCATAGAATGAATGTTATGAAGAGTCGCATCACTATTTTTAATCAAAACGTTTTGATTTTTCATTACAGCCATAACATGAGGCGTATATACACATCCCTGTTGATCTAAAACAGCAGTCTCAGCTTTTACTGGTCCATCATATTTAACGTCTTTTAACCAAACTAAAACATTTTTAAGATTCATATCCTCATCAACCATAAAGCTTTCTGATAATACTTTTTTATCATGTGATGAACCACAAACTGGGTCTGCATCCATTTTTAAAGCTTTCCTACTAGGTACTTTACCATCATACTTTATATTTCCAACAAGACTTCCATGCTTGTGTGTATCGCTTGTTCCACAACCATCGCAATGAGCCGAAAGATTTGATGTGATGAAAAAGATTGAAATGATAAATGCTACATATTTTTTCATTTTTTATTTATTCTCCTTTAATGTGATACCTAAATTTAAACCATAAGTTGAATTTACTGCAACTATTGTTTACATATTTACATATTGAAACAATTATAAAATATATTTTATTTGTTTGATTTTATTATATTTACAAGTAATCTTAACTGTTGAGGAACTATGTTTATATTTAATATCATATTATTTTCATTTTTATTTTCAAGTAGCGAATTTATTCTTGATCGTAACATGGATAACGATATAAAAATAAATTTTTTATTGAATGATGATATTGAGCTTATAGAAAATGATATTTATACTCATGTTAAATCATCTAAAGGATATACCGATATTTTAGGTATGCCAAAGCTGCCACTTCATTCAACAATGATAAAGTTGGATCCCACAAAAATATATACAGTAGATTTTGAAGTTAACGATTCTCGATTTATTAATAATATAATTATTACTCCTTCTCAAAAAATTGAAAAGGGCTTAGAAAAAAAACATATTGAATTAATCGATAGTGATTTTTATAATTCAGATAAACATTATCCATTTGTTAACGTATCGATTTCTGAACCAATGATTTTACGAGATTTAGTTGTTGCAAATATTAATGTAATTCCATTCAAATATTTACCAGCTGAAAAAATATTAGAAGTATATGATTCTATTACAATAATTGTTAAAGAGATTGGACAGACAGAAGATTCAAGGCAGAGAGTAATGCCTAAATCAAAAGTATTTGAAAAAATTTATAAAAATAAAATTTTAAATTATGATGAAACATATAGGCAATCTGATTATCAAAATTCTGCAATTTTGTATATATGTTCTGGTGATATCGAAAGTAATTCAATTTTTCAACAGTTAGTTGAATGGAGGAGGCAAAGAGGTTACATTGTATATACTGCGTCAACTTCAGAAATGGGAAGTAGTTCTTCATCAATAAAAAATTATATTTCAAACGCTTATTTTAATTATGACGTACCTCCAGAATATGTAGCATTAATTGGTGATGTTGGTGGTTCTTATAGTATTCCTACTTATTATGAAGATTTCGGACATGATAGTTATGGTAATGAATGCGAAGGAGATCATCCTTACTCACAGTTAGATGGAAATGATTTATTATCTGATATTTTAATAGGAAGAATGTCAATAAGAACAGTTAGTGAATTAAGTACAGCAGTTTATAAAATTATTAATTATGAAAAAGCTACTTACCTTGGGAGTTTAGATAATTACTTTACTAGAGCTGCAATGTTTGGTGATCCATCAACCTCTGGTAACTCATGTGCTATCACTAAAGAAGCAGTCGCCACGTTATTAAGTAATCATGGATTTAACGATGTTTATTTAAAAACTTCTGGAGGGAGTTGGTCTTCATCAATGAGAGATCAGTTATCAGATGGATCCTTATTTTTTAATTATAGGGGCTATCTAGGTATGAGCGGGTTTACTAATAGCGATGTAGACAATGCAAGTAATGGTTATAAATTACCTTTTGCAACTGTTTTAACATGTGGTACTGGATCTTTTGCTGAGGACCAAACTTGCATGTCAGAGAAATTTTTTAGAGCCGGTACTGTTTCAAATCCTAAGGGAGGTGTTGCTGCAATTGGAACCGCTACATGGAATACCCACACGTTGTTTAACAATATTGTAGATATGGGTTTATATCATGGTCTATTGGCAGATCAAGTTGAAACAGCTGGCGCATGTCTTGTTAGTGGGAAACTTTCTTTATTAAATACATATCCTACTGATCCATATCAATGGATAAGTGCATTTACTCATTGGAATAATTTAATTGGCGATCCTGCAACACATCTTTGGACAAAAACACCTGAATTGTTTACCGTTAATCATGAAAGTCAAGTATCATATGGTACAAATTATTTTAATGTTCTAGTGCAGGATTCTTTAGGTAATCCTGTAAGTGATGCACTTGTTTCAATGCTTATTAGATTTGGAGATACTCCTGTAAATTTATTTACAGATTCAAACGGAGAGGTTTTATTTGATTTAAATTTATTTGATAGCGGACTTGTGAGCATAACAGTGACAAAAAATAATTTTAAACCTTATACGGGAGCATTAAATATTACAAATTCAAATATTTCAATGAATATTGATTCCAGTCAGCCGATTTTGATAAACGATAATAATGATGGTATTCCAACGGCAGGCGAAGAATTTGGTATATCAGTGCCAATTTTAAATTTTGGAAGTCAAATAGTACAAGGAGTTACAGCAACTTTAACTTCATATTCAAACTTAATTAATATTTTAAATAACCAAATATTTATAGGTGATATAAGTGTTAATCAAAGTTTTTATTTAGATGATTTTAATGTTTCTCTAGATCCATCTGCTATTCAATCAGAAGATCTTGAGTTATATGTAATCTTTCAAGATAACGAAAATAATCAATGGACTTCAAAAATTAACTTAGATATTAGAGGAAGTTACTTGATTCCTAATGAGGAAATTGTTTTACAACCTGGTCAAACTAATAACTTCAGTATAAGTTTAGTAAACCAGGGTTCTTTGCAGGCAATTAACGTTATCGGTGAAATTATTACTTCAAGCAACTTATTGACAATTAATAATAGTAATGATTCATGGGGAACTATTAATGCTGGTTCACAAGAAAGCTCAGGTAATGGATTTAATGTAACTGCAAGTAGTGATGTTGTTTCTGGTAGTCAATTAATAGCTTCATTGCTTATAGAAGATTCAAATGGATACAGTAGAACCGAAAATATTGTTTTTAGATTTGGTACGGTACAAGTAGACGATCCTTTAGGGCCCGATAATTATGGTTATTACATTTATGATTCTAATGATATAAATTACAATTTACATCCTGAATATGACTGGATTGAGATTAGTCAAATTGGCACAAATCTTAATCTAGCAAATAGTGGAAATGGAAATTGGAATGGGAATGGACCTTTAGCTATTGTAGATTTACCTTTCAATTTTAAATTTTATGGAATTGATTATAATCAAATTACAATTTGTACGAATGGATGGATAGCATTTGATGATGTTTATTCAGAAGCTTTTAGAAATTATCCTATTCCTGGAGCAGGAGGACCATCACCAATGATCGCAGCATTTTGGGATGACTTAGAAACAGGCAGTAATGGTGATGTCTTCTATTATAGTGATAATAATTATGCAATTATCCAATGGGATAATATGAGAACTCATTTTTCTAATTCATCTGAAACATTTCAAATTATTTTAAATAATGATTCTAATTTGCCATATGGAGATAATTCTATTAAAATTCAGTATGAAGATTTCAATAATACTTCTGTAGGCGACTTTAATGATTATCCACCAGAACATGGTAGTTATTCAACTATTGGTATAGAAAATCATTTTGCTAATGATGGTTTGCAATATTCATATTATAATAATTATCCTGCTTCTGCTATGACTTTATCTGATAATACTGCTTTATTTATTACTACAGCGCTACCTATAACCTTACCAGTTCCTCAGCTATATACATCTTTAAACAGTATTGATTTTAGTATTCAACCAAATACTGAGGAAACTGTAGAAATAGTATTAATTAATAATGGTGAAGAGGACTCAGTTTTAGAATATGATATATCTTATAATTATCCTGAATTAGAATCTCCTTTTTCTGTGCCTGGAAGCAGTCCGGATTCATATGGTTATTTTTGGACAGACTCTTCGATAAACCCCGATTTAGGCTTTGAGTGGATAGAGCGATCAAATGAGTCATTAGAAGTAAATTTTATAAATAATGATAATGGGTCAGAAAACTTACAAATAGGATTTGAATTTAGTTTTTATGATCAGATATATACTGAATTTTTTATTAATCCAAATGGGTGGATTGGGTTTGAATCAGACAGTAACGAATGGTATAATTCAAATATTCCTTCTTCAACAGGATTGAGTGGTTTACAAAATCCTATGCCAGCAATATTTGGTTTTTGGGATGATTTAAATCCAATTAATGATAACTGTAATTCTGAGTGTGCTGGTAATATTTATTATTACAGTAGCAGTGAAAAGCTTATAGTATGGTTTGAAAATGTTGCTCATTGGGTTACAGGATCAGGTGATTTTTCAGGAACATCTTATGATTTTCAAATAATTATCTATCCTGATGGAAGTATAGATATAAACCATAATTCAATAATTGGAGATTACTCTGCGACTGTTGGTATTCAAAATCAAACTGGTAATATTGGTTTGCAAGTTGATCAGTATGACGGTAGTTATTTTACAAGTAGTATCTCTTATAAGTTTGAAAAGCCTTTTTCTTCAAATTGGTTATCTATCAATTCAGATAATAATTTACTGGGTGATTTATCATATCTAGAGCAAAAAACATTTGATATAATTGTTGATTCTCAAAATATGCCTTTAGGTAATTATAATGCTACAATGATTATTGAAACTAATATAGATGATGTATCTATACCTATTAGTTTAGAGGTAAGTGATACTGCAGGAATTATTGGTGATTTAAATGGAGATTTAGCAATCAATATAACTGATGTTGTTATTCTTGTGAATTTTATATTATCTGATCAAGAATTTAATTCAAGTAGTGATTTAAATAACGACGGTAGTGTAAATGTAACAGATATTATTATTTTAGTTAATTTGATATTAAATAGTAATTAAAAAATATTTAAAAATCACTACAGAATAATTACATAATTATTCAAATATAATGTAAATTATCATATGTTAATTTTCTATTTTTTAATGGCTTTGTCTTTTTTTACTATCTTCTTAAATGGCTTTCAATGGATTTTCAGATTTGACATATATAATGCGAACTATATTTCCTTTTCTTTTATTTCTACAATTTTATATATGTTTACCCAATCAGCTATAATGTTTTATTTTATAGGAGCTGGAAAAAAAATTAAAGAAATAATACTAGAAAATAATCTTGACAAAAAGATTTATCAAGATGTGTTAGATATTAAAAGTGAACTTTTCCCTCCTTTAACCATGAATATATTAATTGTTGGTACGGCATTTGTCCTAGGAGGTGGAGTGCAAACAAAAGTTTTAAGTAAATATTGGCATTATTTTATTTTTTACCTAGGTTTATTGCATTATCTAAAAGTTATAGTTTTACAGCACAGGTCTCTTATTAAAAATTCTAAGATTTTATCAGAAATTGGTTTGCAGTTAGATAAGTTAAAAAAATAGTTAGGATTTGTAATTTTTTATTTAGCAAAGATATTAGAGTTATTAGGAATGTTAATTTTAGGAGTTAGTTTTGTAATTAATTTTCCTGATTTAATAAATTGGAATTTTTTCATAGTAGGTATTGCCTTTTTTACTATGGGTTTTATGATAGAAAAGTTTGTTTTAAAGTAAGT